>Ga0308407_1000042_pt1 | contig 109359 bp, 102 predicted proteins | sample HotsprSampleMSe2_FD_203476 | JGI IMG/M metagenome (GOLD analysis project Ga0308407, IMG submission 203476) | Hot spring phototrophic mat microbial communities from Mushroom Spring, Yellowstone National Park, Wyoming, United States - 20060911_MSe2 ...
AATTGTCAAATAACGTTCAAAAATAATAAATTTGTAAGCAAATCACAACGAAAAAATTCACAATTTGTATTTTAAAAAAATTGTCAAATAACGTTCAAAAATAATAAATTTGTAAGCAAATCACAACGAAAAAATTCACAATTTGTATTTTAAAAAAATTGTCAAATAACGTTCAAAAATAATAAATTTGTAAGCAAATCACAACAATTTCTGTTATATATTCTTGCACACGACACGGTGAAAGTATATCGTAACAGGCGATTTGATCCGACTAAGAGACAGTGGAGATACAGCGACAATCACGACACTCGGAAAGTGTTGTGCGTAAGATGTGGGAAAGCATATATAACCGAGACGGTGATAATACATCAGGTGGAATTATTAGCTGATGGGCGGTCGAGCGTGCCGCCGGTTAATGAAAATGCGGAGTGGTAGATGGAAAAGTATCGTGAATATGCCAAGCGAGTAAGAGAATTGGTCAGACGATTGTATCGAGAGAATAGATTGCACGAGATACGATCGGAATTACGTGTACTAGCCAATAGATTTAATATGAGCGAGGAGTTGGAGAAGCAGATAAAAAAAGTAATAGAATTGGAGATCAAGAAGTTGATGGATGAGTACAAGTTGCAGATAAATCCCGATGCTTCGGTATTGGCTTTTATTAGTGAGGCAAGAGATATAACGGAGCGTTTTAATCGACGTGTGTTTGAGATTGTTCGCAGAGCGGTAATACTGGGCGAAGATGATATTAAAATAGAAAATAGAATAAAACGTTTATCATTAGTAGAAGAGCGTCATATTTCGACAATATCAAACACGATACAACTTGGGTTGGCGCGACAAAGTGCGATGAGTGTAGCAGTTTCTCATGGGAACAAGTATTTTCGTTATATGGGACCGAAAGAAAACATAAGACCATTTTGCAGGGAACATCTTGGAGGAGTCTATTCAATAGACGAAATAAGAGCAATGAGCAACGGGCAGGGTTTACCGGTGGAGTACTATTGCGGAGGCTATAATTGCCGTCATAGGTGGGTCGTGTTTATGGGCGAAGTGAAAAACGGCGTGGCGGTGCACGAATCGTGGCAGAGGGTTTACGAGAGATCGAACAAGCAAGGGAAGAAAGTTATGCAGGAGGAGCGTTCGATTGCTGAGCGATTGAGCCAGTATGGCAAAGTGGAGCTAAATTATCAGAAGAGTAGGAAGCAAGAAGGCGATACAGACATATACTTCAATGGGAAACCAACTCAAATAAAACAAATATCATCTACAAAAGATGATGCTCTACGAGAAAGACTGCATGAAAGCCGATCACAAGCTGATAATTTTATATTCGTGATAAAAAACAAATTAGATGATGAAGAAGGAGCATACAAAAAAGCGAAAATATGGCTTGATGCGCATTCTGAAAAAAGATTGTTTATTCTCAATATATCAACTAACAAATTTATAAAAATTTAATACGGAGGTGAGAAATGGAATCTCAAACTAACAAACTATACGAAGAAATGAAAAGAATGATTAAAAGGGTAAAGAAGTCCGAGTGGAACATCCATACGTGCTGTTATGTTCTTGGGCTGGTACATCAGGCTGCTTTGGACGACAAATTAGAAGAGGAGCAGTGGAAGGAATTGAGCCGGATGATACCGATAGCGCCCGAAGAACGTAATAAAATCAACTGGTAGGCATAAATGCAAGCCCCTCAAACGAGGGGCTTTTGTTGAGAACAAAGGGAATGTTACAATTTAAATATACCAGGGAAGGAATCTGCGAGCTCTATATTTTGAGATATAAGGCTTTCGGCATATTCGAGCAGGATTTTTTCGTTTTCTTTTGTAAGACCTAAAAATTTCCAGAGTTTACGACTTTTGCCTGCACCGCTAATATTTAGAAAGAAAGCTTTTTTTTCCGATAGTGGATCTGAGAAGCTGATGACTATTTGGTTATTCTGCGGTTTGCTTATCATACTTGCTCTTAAAAATTTATATTATATTTTTCTTCACTAGACAAAGGAACTTTATCAAAAAGTTCTGACCATTCATCTTCTGGCAATCTTCCCCAGCAAAAGTCAGCACCAATTCGCCCAAGAAAATAACAACCAGTATTGACGTTCCACTCGCTCACTGCATTCATTAGCTTGCTGTAATCTTCATATTTCTTACTTCTTTTCTTTTTTTTCGTATCATCAAATTCGTTTGTATCTGAATTTAAAGCTCTTAACTCTTCATTCAATTTCTTGTCAAAATTGATTTTTTTTTATGTCTTCATCAGTAATAAAAATTTTTTATAAGATCACGTATATCGTTTTCCGGTAAATCGCCTGCTTCGTAGTCTGCTTCGATCCTGCCAAATACATAGCAGCGTGTGTTGACGTTCCATTCGCTCACAACCTCCATCATCTTGATATAAATTTTGTATAGATAACTTCTTTTCATTTTTTGACCTCATAAAATTTATTTGTTTTTAAATTTAAAACTCTTAGTTTTTTATTTAGATTGCGAAACAACCATTCTCTCGCCAAACCAACTGACACTTCTTCATCTTCAAAATATTTAACAATCACTATTAAATTATCGTTCTGCTTTTTAGCTCTATCCAACTGATGCCTAAGAACATTTGCCTCGGAACTATTAGGTTGCTTTAACTGAGCAAATTCACCGTCAAACCTTATATCAAAATCAGGCACATTCTTGGTTTTTCTATAGTCCGAAATTTCAACTTTGCCGACCTTTGCCAGTTGCTTTGCACCTTCTAGCTCTCTTTTAATTGAATATGTTTGTCATATTTTGTCAATATCAAAATATTTTCAATAAAATTCAAAAGATATTTTATCATTTAAATAAAAATTAATATTAAATAATACCAAAAATTAAGATATTTATTAAAAAAGTAACTTTTAACTAACTTTCTAAAAATTCTATTGCGGCAATAACCATAGCTAACATGCCAATTTTTATTGCATTTTCATCAGGATTAAGCTTTGAATTATGCAATGGATAAGTATTTTGTTCATCTGGACTTTTTACACCTAAGAACCAAAACAAGGAGGGAACTTCAAGCGCATAATATGCAAAATCTTCGGCCCACATTTTAGGTTCGAAGTCTTTTACATTATTTTTACCCAAGTGTTCGCTCATCAATGATTTAAATTGATTTGCTAAAACATAATTATTAATCAAAGCTGGGAAGCCTTTTCTTATATCAATATCGCATTTGACATCATATAAACTAGCAAAAGTATTAGAGTGCTCTTTAATCAAATTGTGTAATTTGCTTCGCAATGTTTCATCAAATGTTCTAAGAGTTCCTTGCATAGAGACAAATTCTGGGAATATATTAGTTGCTTTCCCGCCAATAATTGACGTGATAGATAACACAGCTGGCGATAGTGGATTTTTGTTTTTATTAAGCATATTTTGGAAATGAATCACTAAATTTGCTGCAACTATAAGCGGATCATTACCCAAATGCGGCTGAGCGGCATGCGATGATTTACCGTAAAAATTCCAATATAGCTCATCGCTGGATGCCATAACGGGTCCTGAAGCAACAGCAAGCTCACCAACGTTTAATTCAGGGAAAATGTGTTGTCCCAAAACATATTTTGGCTTTGGATCTGCAAGCACACCAGCTTTAATCATTTTCAATGCACCACCAGGTATTAATTCCTCAGAAGGCTGAAAGATCAACTTTATTGTTCCTTGAAGGCTATTTTCATATTTTTTCAAAATTGTTGCCACTCCGAGCAATATTGCTGTGTGCATATCGTGCCCGCATGCGTGCATAACACCTTTGTTTATTGAAGCAAATGGGAGCTGCGTTTCTTCTTCCAAAGGTAATGCATCAATGTCTGCCCGCAGTGCAATGCAGTTTTCACCACTCCCAATAAATCCAATAACACCAGTTTCAGTTATTCGTTTATGTTTAATGTTTGATTCGTCCAAAATTTTTACAATATATTCGGTCGTTTTGAACTCTCTATTTGATAATTCTGGGTTTTGATGAAGATGACGTCTGTATTCGACGACTTTTGAAAATATGTTTTCTAAATAGTTTTTTATATCATTGAAATTAATTTTCATAATTACTCCGTTAATTGATATACCTAAATTTGATTGTTATTTTAGTATATTTATTAATTTGACTTTGTATGTCAAATTCTCCTTTATAAATTTTAACTAATCTTTGTATAATTGCAAGTCCCAAACCCAAGCCTTGCTGTTCATAGAAATCTCTATGGAATTGCTTCATAGTTGATATTTGATTTATTTCATATTCTGACATTCCACGTCCTTCATCTTCGCATTCAATTATATAATAATTTTCTTTGATATATCCTGATAATATAACTTTTCCCCCCTTTTCTGAAAATTTCAAAGCATTCTCAAGCAACTCAAGAATTATAAAAATTAAGTGATCTTCGTATATTCGAATGTTTGTATCTTGGAAGTAATAACTAATTTTATGATTTTGCCCTTTATTTTTTATAAAATCTTCAATTTTCTGATCAATTTTATTTTTTGCAGAAAAAGTAATTGTATTGCTGGCTGTTTCAAGACGATTTTTGTCGTTTAAAATAATTTCAGTATCAACAAAAAGCAAATATCTAAAAATTAATTCTTTCAGTCTATGTGCCGAATCATAAAGAACTTTGTAAAAATCAGCTAATTCAACTGGTGAAAGTGTTAGCCCATAGTTAACTAAATAATCTGCTGTACCTATTATTCCATTAAGTGGCGTTCTTAGTTCGTGTGGTATTGAGCTTATTAAATTCATACTTAGCTGTTGAACAGCTTTTTCGGAAATTTTTCTTATATCGCTTGATTTCTTTAGTAAATTATCAACTTTAACAAACAAGTCTTCCGGAAGAAATGGTTTACTTAAAATATCATCCGCACCAAGATTCATCGCTTGCTGAAGTTCTAACTTATTCTCCTTTGCTGTAATTAATATAAAAGGAATACTAACAGTGTTTAAATTATTTTTAAGAGTTTTTAGAATTTCTAAACCATTTATTTTTGGCAAAATTAAATCGCAAATAATTAAATCAGGTTTTATATCATTTGCTAATTTTAAGCCTTGTTCGCCATTATATGCCGCAACAACTTCGAAACCTGTTGCCGATAGCACATCCTTTATGTTCTCAACAATTAATTTGTTATCTTCTATGACTAAAATTTTTTTCATTATTATTTTTTTAGAAGATATATATATGCAATACCAAAATTTAGAGAATAGTATTTTAATTTTGAAAAATTTGCTGAATTTTGAACGATTTTTAGAAAGTCTTCTCTGCAAGGAAATTTATTTGCTGTTACAGGTAAATAAGTATATGCTTCTTTTGATTTTGCAAGTAATTTTCCAATCAACGGCATTATGTAATTTGAGTAGAAACCATAAATCAATCTCATTATCGGATTCTTAGGCTTACCGAATTCCAAAATCACAGCTCGACCACCTTTTTTTAGCACTCGGTGAATTTCTTGAATTGATTTTTGTACATCATCAACGTTTCGTATTCCAAAACCAATCGAAACAATATCAAATTGATTATCACTAAAAGGGAGTTTTAAAGCATCTCCTTGTATGAACTTAATCGAACTGTTTCTTTTTTCAGCCTTTTGGCGAGCAATTTCAAGCATTTCTTCACAAAAATCCAAACCAATTACGTTTTTGCTATATCGTTCAAACTCAAATGAAAAATCTCCAGTACCACAAGCAATATCTAAAATTTTAGAGTCAATCTGAGGTTCTGATAGCATAACAGATTTTCGTCTCCACCATTTATGAATGCCAAACGATAGTACATCATTTAGTAAATCATACTTATCAGCAATTGAAGCAAACATTTTTTGAACATATTGGCTCATTATTTTGCTCTTTCTATGACTTTCAAAATACGCTCTGCCTCGAACTTTAAATCTACATTACGATCATCCATAGCCAAATACTGCTCCAAATCAAGCTTTGCTTGTGGGAACTTATTTGCCATATAGTAGGCAATTCCCCTGCCGTAATATGCAGGAGCAAAGGAGGGTTCAAGTTCAATGGCACGCGTATATTGCTGAATGGCATCTTCATCCATTTGCGAAAAATAATAAGCATTTGCAAGTGAGTAAATATATTTCGCATTATTTGGCAACAGTTCAATAGCACGAGTAAAAAACTTAATAGCATTTTGATAATCGTTCAATTCAATAGTAGCAAGACCAGCTATGAAGTGCGCATCAGCATAATTAATATCTAAATCAATTGCTTTGTTGGCATCTTCGAGTGCTGCTTTGTAATTTTTTAGTTTGTAGTTAGCAATTGCTCTACCGTAAAATGCAGGAGCATATTTTTCATTGCTTTGCAAAAATTTAGAGTAAATATTTAATGCTGATGAATAATCACCTCGCTGTAAAGCATTTAACGCCGCTGTTATATCAGTTTCTTGCGACCATAAAGCTATTGAGCTAAACAAAATTGCTAATGTTATAAATAATTTTTTCATATAATAACCTATATTTAATTTTAAATGACTTCGCCAAAAAGAGTTGCAGAGGTTGATTTTTTAATCAAAACTGTAATATAATCGCCCGGCTTATACTTTTGTTCATTATTTGGGAAAATTACTACCTTGTTTGTTGAAGTTCGCCCCATCCAATCTGCTGGATTTTTTTTGCTTGGCGATTCGACTAAAACTTCGTGCGTTTTGCCCTTTTCTCCTTGGTTTAATTGACGCGATATTTTATTCTGCAGATCTATAATTTCGTTTAATCGTCTGATTTTAACTTGTTCTGGAACATCATCTGGAAAATTATATGCAAGAGTGCCTTCACGTGGTGAGTATTTAAACATAAAAGCACCAGCAAAACGAACCTTTTCCAAAAGTTCTATTGTTTGGAGGTGGTCATCTTCGGTTTCAGTTGGGAATCCTGCAATTATATCGGTTGTTAAAGCTACATTAGATATTTTACTTTTGATTTTATCAATTATTTTAAGATAGTGTTCGACCGTATAACGTCTGTTCATTTCTTTCAGAATGCGGTCTGAACCAGATTGCACTGGCAGGTGTATGTGTTTGCATATGTTTGAATACGTTGCAATAGCATCTATAAGCTTGTCGCTCATATCTCGTGGGTGTGAAGTCGTAAATCGGACACGAAGCAACGGGTTAATTTCAGCAATTCTTGAGATAAGTATATCAAATGTTGCATTAGTTTCTTCATCCTTATAACTATTGACATTTTGTCCGAGTAAAGTTATTTCGCGAAAACCTTTTTCAAACAATGAGCGAGCTTCTTCCATTAATGATTTCATCGGACGAGAGCGCTCACGTCCACGTGTATAAGGCACAACGCAATATGAACAAAAATTATTGCAGCCCCGCATAATGGATAGCCATGCACTTATCCCTTCTGTTCTGAGTGGAACAATATCGTCGTAAGTTTCAATAGTACTAAGTTCAACTGCAACAGCTTTATAGCCATTTAGTGCCTGGTCTAATAATTGAGGCATTCGGCGATATTCATCAGGACCAATGACAACATTGACGGCATTATCTAACTCAACTAAATGCTCATTAAAACGTTCAGCCATACAGCCGATAATACCGATTATGTATCTTTTATTAAGTTTCTTGAATTTATTGTTATATTGTTTTAGCCTACGAATAACTCGCGATTCGGCGTTTTCACGAACTGAGCAGGTGTTTAATAGCACAGCTGTTGCCTCTTCGGGTGATTGCACCAATTCCCAACCAGAATTTTTCATAATTGAAGCAACAATCTCAGTATCGTTGAAATTCATCTGGCAACCGTATGTTTCTATATATAATTTTTTCAATTAAAATACCTTAATAATTAACATAAAACCAATATAAAGACGTTAAAATAAGCAATTAATTTTTACTATTAAAATATCTCATTATTCGTTCGAATGCTAATTTTGAGCTGATTATTCCCATTGGGAGTCCTGCACCCGGATGAGTTGAGGCACCTGTGTAGAATACATTTTCAAAAACCTCATCATAATTTTTTGGTCGAAATGCCCCTATTTGCCACATATCATGTGAAAGCCCCAAACCGCTACCACGATACAAATTGAATCTATTATTCCAATCAATTGGTGTGTAATATTTCTTTGCTACAATATGTTTTGAAACATCTACACCTATTCGTTTTGATAAATCGCTCACGATGCTACTAACAATATTTTCTGCATCGCTCCAATCCTGCTTGTATCGTAAGTCTGGCACTGGGCAAACTATAAAAACGCTTTCGCAGCCTTCGGGAGCAAGCTCAGGATTGTGTTTTGAAATAACATTGACGTAATAATATGGTTTTTCGAGTGTGTTTGGATCACTGTATACTTTTCTTGCATATTCGTAGTAATTTTCACCTAAGAAATAATTATGGTGAGCAACTTTGTCGAGTTTAATGTCCAAACCAAGATATATTGTCAGATATCCCATCGTCCATTTCATTTTATCAAGTTTCTTCTCAGAAAATTCTGCTCTATTGAAAACCTTGCCACGAAAATATGCAGCATCGGAATTTATCAGATAAATATCTGCTGACCATTTGTTGCCGTTTTGATCGATCAATGAAATTAATTTATTATCAATTGCTTCAAATGATACTATTTCTGTATTGTAGTGAATTTTTACGTTCAATTTATCAAGTTCACTAAGCAAACCTTTTACAATGTTATACATACCACCTTCCACATTGTAATAGCCGTCGTGCTTAAATTCCGTATATGAAAGCAAAGTATAAATAGCCATCGTGTCAAACGGTGAACGTCCAAGAAAAAATGCTACAAGTGAAATTATTTGTTGAACTGTTTTTGAATCGAAGTATCGAGAAACTTGGTTATAAAATGAACGAACTAAAACTGGGAGGTGAACTGGATTGACTTTCATAAGTTTTTTGAAATATTCTAAATAATTATCAAAATTGCTTTTTATTACAATATCTACTGTGTCATTAAACAAACTTTCGCATTTTTTAATATAATCATTGAATTTCCTTTGAAATTCTGGTTCAATTTTTTCGAATTGTTTTGCAAGAAGTTGAGGATTTTTATATAATGAGTAATAATTCGGATCATTACTGAAATTAACAACATATAGTGGATCTAACTCATAGTATTTAAACGGTAATTTTATGCCACATTCCTTTGCAAATTGCTCGAATTCATAAGACATACTAAAAAAACTCGGTCCTGTATCGAAAGTAAAACCATCGAATGAGATTTGATTTAAACGACCGCCAGCAGTTGAATTTTTCTCAAGTATAATTACATTGAAACCATTTGTAGCAAGACGTAATGCAGATGCAAGTGCGCTAATACCAGAACCAACAATAAGAACATTATTTTTCATTTTTATCCTTAATTTTCTTTAACAAATCTGGGTAAAGTTCATTTTTAATCCAATGGAAATTTGGATAAATATTCAAAGCTTGGTCATAAATTTGCTTTGCAGCATCATAATTTTCGAGAGCTATGTAGGCATTGGCAATACTTACAAGCAAATTCGGATAATGCCAATTCTTTAGGTAACTTTTATCATTATTTTCGAATAAACTTTTAGCTTTTAGATAAAAGCTTAAAGCTTCTTTTTTGGAGCCTCCAACTATTGATGGTGTGTAAAATTTAATATTTGCAAGCTGCACAAAAGCAAACCAATTATTTGGGTCTATTCTGCGAGCATTTTCTGCAAATTCAATACTTTTAGGACCCAAAAAAGGTGCAGACCAGCGAGACATGGCTATTTTAAATCCATTAAAAGCCGAGCGATACGAATAAATCCAAGATTTTGCATAATTATTTTTTTCTAACTCATCCAAATGACGTTCTGCTTTAGCCATATATTTTTTTGCATCGTTGTGTTTTTCTTTCCCGACACACCAAGCAATATACCCATATTGATAATTTACGAGTTCTAATCTATCTTCCAAAGTTTTTTGGCTTGAATTTTCTAAATTATCAATCAGCAATTTCCATTCATTCATTTTATCGGTTAAAAAATAATTGAGTATTTTTTCGTTATCTTGAGCCATAACTTTGTAACTCGTAAATATGAGCAAGATTATTACTTTACATAGCGTCCTTTCCATAAATAACCTTTTTTTCTTTTGTCGATTAATGATTTAACAACGATATAAATTAAAATTATTAGACGTATAGGCTGAGTTATTAAGTTAAACAATATATTTTGTTTGCTTGAGGCAAAAATCAGCACAAGTGTTAAAATTTGCACACTTAGAATTAATAAACTAATTCCCAAACCTAAAGAGAGAAGTGCCCAAATAAATGAAATTATGTTTGCAAATATGTAAAAAAAAGCAAATAATACAGAATTACGAAAGAAAGCAATTACATTTTTGGAAAAACCAGCTATCGCTTGCTCGAAATTTTTATACATTCGGCAAGTAAGTTCATCATCACCCAATAGGCAGGCAATTTTCTGACGCTGTTTTTTAAAATAATATGCAATATCAATGTCCTCCACCCTGCTTTTTTTGAAAATTTCGTAAGGATTTAATTTTAAGTAAACATCACGTCTGTAGAACATAAACTGTCCGTTCGCTGCTGAAAGAGACGGAAAGAAGCGAAATCTTACCAACGGTAATGCAAGTAGCGATAGCAAAATTATGTTCATAATAGGTACAATTAATTTTTCACCAAATGAAATCATTATTTGTTTTGGGAAAATGCTAATTAAGCTTAAATTTTTTCGTTCAGCATAGTATATTGCACGCTTAATCAGATTGCCTTTCAAACGGACATCCGCATCTATGAAAAGCAAAAAATCACCCGAAGCATTATGTCCTAAATTCCAGCATGCGTAAGTTTTTCCATACCAACCATCTGGAACCTCCCCACCATCAATAAGTTTAAAGAAACTATACTTTCGAGTATATTCTTCAACAATATCTTTTGTTTTATCAGTAGAGCAGTCATTATAAACGATTATTTCGATATTTTTATAATTTTGCGCAATCAAATCATCAAGAAGCTTTGGAAGATTGTGCTCTTCGTTTCTTGCAGGAATTAGCACAGAAACTAATTCCTCAGATTTATCTTGTTTTGTAATATCCCAAAGATAATTGCGGCTAAGAAAATTTATCAAGGCTATCAATAATTGAAAACTTATAAACGATATTAATATATAAAGCATTATAATCAATTTTGTAACCGATTTTTGTTTTTACATTCATAGTAAAAAGTATTGTATTCTTTTTGATAATCAATATCTTGCTTTGCATCATATGTTCGAAAATACATATACAAAGTTGGTTTTTGATTCGAAAAATATTCTATAAAATTGCATAAAAAAACTATTTCAATATCACATACATTATTCAATATTCTTTGAATACCACTCTCAAAAGTTATTTCATTTGTGTAGAGACTCTTGATTTCTCCTTGTGGGAACAAAAAGACAGCGTTTTCGTAGGATTTCAATAAATTCAAGGTAAAATTTATTGAATTCAGAATATCACGAGTATTTTTCTTAACAGAATAACCACCAATTTTACTGAAAAAACTATATTTAAGTAGTTGCTCTTCGAGCATCATAAAAAATAGTTTTTTTTTAGTTATATGTTCGTTAAAGTAGTTTATCCAAAAGCCATCCCACCAGCTAATATGATTAGATAAAATTAAAACAGATTTTTCATATACTTTTGGCTTCCCAACGAATACAACTTTGTGGAAATGTTTTTTAATTTTGAAATGTGTGTAAAACTTAAAAAATAAATAGTATAATTTCTTATGCTTTGCTTCAATCATAGAATACCACACGAATAATGAATATAAAACCTAAAAATAAAACTTGTGTAATGTAAACAATTAAAGATAAAGGATTTTTAAAATCAATATTCATAAATTTGTAGAATATTTGTATTAATAAAGCAATAAAAAACCACGCCAGGTAATTTTGCAAAGGTACTGTTGAATTTTGCCAATACCACATACCTAAAAAATCTGCGACCGTTTCGAGAAGTATATCATAAGCAAGCATTAGCAGAGCAGCAATGCTCGCCTGAACAAATGAACTTACTTTAATTTTATTTGCAATAGATGCAGTTATATATGACAAGAAAAGCCAATTTATACCAATCATAATCGGAGTATTTAATAACTTAATACCTAAACCATTGCCATAATGATAGTTTCCAAAAATTGCACCTGTATTAACACCCAAAGCCTCAATGCAATAAGAAAATAAAAAAACAGCAGCAAAAACGATCATTGTTTTAATATTCAACAAATTCTGGTGAAAACTTAAAAGAAGAAACACTGTGAAAAGTAACGTAAAAGGTGTTAAATATTGAAAAATCTGATTTGTTTGGGGTAGAGCAAAGCCAATAGCACCTACAACATAAAAAATGATAACAAGCTTTTTAGCTTTTCTCTCTTCTATTGAAATTTTCATAACAAATTAAACCTGTAAACAAAATATGCTTTTATAATCAACAAAAACTTAATGAAATTATGAACACTAATTCTTCTTTTTAAAATTTCTTCAGCTGGAATTTTTTCTATTTTAGAAGTTAAAGCCCGATAATAGAAATAAGCTGTTAGAACTGCAAAACGAGATTTACCAGGCAACTTCTTTATGCCAATTTTAGCAGCTTCAAAATCATAAAGTATATCTTGTATTAATTCTTTTTTCACTTCTTCAGTGAAATCGTTTTCGACAAGCTGAGGAAAATACGTTCTATTTAAGTCATTTGCATCAAACCGCAAATCACGTAAGAAATTCACCTTTTGGAAAGCAGAACCCAACCGCATTGCAGGTTCGCAAAGCTGGCGATATTTCTCTTCATCGCCATCAACAAATACTCGCAAGCACATAAGCCCAACAACATCAGCCGAACCGTAAATATATTGCTTTATTTCTTCGGTTGTAGTATATTTTTCTTTTTCCAAATCTCTTCTCATACTCCATAGAAAAGCATCGATTTGATCCTGCGGTATTTTATATTTTTTTACAGTCTTTGCAAAAGCAAAAAGCACAGGATTACAACTAATTTGATTTTCAAGAGCATATTTTAAGTCGTCTTCGAAGTCTTCTATTAATTTCTTTTTATCAAAGTTATGAAAAGTGTCAACAATTTCATCAGCCAGCCTGACAAAACCATAAATTGCATAAATAGCATCCCGCTGGTCTTTATCAAGTAAGCCAGTCGCAATGGAAAAAGATGTACTGTATGTTTTAGTTATAATTTTGCTTATTTCGAATGATATTTTTTCGTATAGTTCGATCATATTGATTCCTATACTTATTTTTGTAAGAAAATTAACAAATTGTTAATACAATTTTATGAAATATATATTAATATTTTGTTAATTTTTTAATATAATTAAGAATTGTTTTAATATTAATTGATAAATCTGGTTTTAACCAATGAATGTTATCACATTGGTTTCGAAACCACGTAAGCTGACGCTTTGCATAATGACGTGTATTTTGCTGTATTTTGCTGATTGTCTCAGCTTCATTGATTAACCCTTTTATGAACTGAATTGTTTCTTTGTATCCTACAGTATTTAAAGCATTGAGTTTTTCAGAATATCCCATTTCAAGTAAGTTAGCAGTCTCTCTAAGTAAACCATTTTGCCACATAAGCAATGTTCGTTTATTTATTCTATCGTAAAGTATGTTTCGTGGTAAATCTATGGCGAAATAGTGGCAAAAATAGTTTTTGCATTTCATTTGTTCTTTATGAGATACTGAAAAAGGTATTCCTGTTAACCTATAGTGTGTTAAGGCACGTATTATCCGTCGAGGATTCATATCGCTGTACTTTTCAGCTGATATTTTGTCGATCAAAAGAAGTTCATTATAAAGTGCCATTCTGCCTTTATCGAGCAATTCCTTTTCAAGTCCAGAACGTATTTTTAATAGCTCTTCGTTATCGGTTTCATCTTCAAAAAAGCCTTCACAAAGAGCTTTTATATAAAGTCCTGAACCACCAACTATAAGAGGAATTTTATCTCGGTTAATTATGTCTAAAACTTTTTCATCAGCTTGTTTTTCGAAAATTCCAGCTGAATAAAACTCATCTGGATTTACAATGTCTATAAAATGATGTGGAACTCGTTTTAATTCATCTGATGTTGGCTTAGCTGTCCCTATATCCATATATTTATATATTTGGCGAGAATCTGCGGAAATAATTTCAATTGGTAAGTAGTCGCTTAATGCTAAAGCTAATTCAGTTTTTCCAGATGCTGTTGCTCCAGCAATTACAAATAGATTAATTTTATTCATTATTCCAGCCTTCTTCTCCAATTAATGGAACAAATCTAAAAGAGTCTTTTCGTAATATATCATACTTATTCTGCGAAGAACGAACAACAAGCGTCATAATTTGCTCCTGGCGAGTTCCCACAGGAATTACAAGCTTCCCTCCTATTTTCAGTTGATTAATTAGTGAAGATGGCACTTCTGGTGCAGCAGCTGTAACGATAATTCTATCGTAAGGTGAAAATTCTGGCAACCCTTTGGAACCATCACCTAAAAAAAGTTTTACATTTATACCAAGTTTTTCAAACAAATTTTTAATTTTATTGTGCAAAAAATCAATTCTCTCGATGGAATAAACATCGCAACCTAAATTATATAGAATAGCCGCTTGATAGCCACTACCTGTTCCAATTTCAAGAACTTTGCAATTAGGGAATGTGTCCAAAAGCTCTGTCATATAAGCAACTGTAAAAGGTTGGGAAATGCTTTGTCCGCATTCGATAGGAAGGGCATTATCAATATATGCTTTGTCCTTATATTCATCCAAGACGAATAATTCACGCGGAAGTTCTTTAATTGCATTTAAAACACGCTCATCTTTTATACCTTTGCGTTTGAGCAATTCAACTAACTTTTTGCGTTCTTCTTCGAAATATTTTAAGTTATAATCTAAATTAGTCATTATTATTTTTAATAAAAAATTGAGGAAAATGGTATTTATGATATTTTAGTTCATCAACATTCAAAAAATATAAATTAAATATAATACTTCAAATTGAAATTGCAAATAAAAATTGCCACATTTTAATAATGTGGCAAAATTAAATCTAAATTATTTATAAATTAGCTGGTTTAGCAACCACCAGCAGTTTTTTTCTTAGGTTTATTGTCTGATTGAGTATTTAGAGCATATTTTGAACGCAAAAGCTCGATTTTATCTGGTGCAGATTGTAAAAACTTAGTATAAGCAAGCTGATTTAAGCCATACACGTCAAAGCTCTTATCATAATTTGGCATTTCAGTGAATTGTCCCCAAAATTTAGCCAGTCCACCATCAAGCGAAATCGCTCTGTGATTGCCAATTTCGTTGGCATAAACAACTGCTTTTTTCGATAATCTACCATCGCTGTCAATAAATACAATAGTTTTGTAAGTATTTTGTATGAGTTTCTTTGCATCTTTGGAAAATATCTCATTATAGGGTAAATTATGGGAACCTGGAATAGATTTTAAAATGGTGTCAGTTTTCTCTCTTAAATCTATTATAAACAGAGAATTATCTTCATCAACAATGCGAAATGCCAATTCAAGTGGTGATATTTTATTTATCGAATTTGAGTTGCTTTCAGCAATTTCGTTAATTTTATCGTTCAGATAAACTTGACGCGTTGGTAAGAAAACTAAGATTAAACTGATTGCTAAGAAAGCAAAGCCAAACAAGAGAGGTTTATTTTCGGGCATTTGAGAGAATTTTTTTTGAGAAATGTCAATTTTATTGACTTTGTATTCAATCTTTGTTGTAATAACAAATGCTAAGAAAGCTATAAAAGCAAAAATAAAAACTATTAGCCCTGGATTTACACCAAGAAATTTATCTAAACGTAAATCACCATAATTATTAGCTAAATAAATGCTTTTGAAATAAGGGTAAAGCTCAGCAAAGATAAAAACACCTAATACCGTACCAATTATAAAGACAATAGCATCGATTTTCCCGATAGATGCACCTGCAAAGCTCGTTCCTGGACAATAGCCACCAATTATAAAGCCGACTCCCATTATAAGCCCACCAATAATAGCAGAATAAAGAAATGTAGGATTAATATACAACAAGTCCCACTCAACCAATCCAAAGTAAGCAAGCACAACAATACCTATCATTGCTGTTACACCTGCAGTAAAAAACACACGTAAAACGGTAAAATCATAGCCGTAAAATAAACCCGCAAGTTTACGTGTTGATGAAAAACCAGCTTGCTCCAAGATAAAGCCAAAAAAGAAGCCAATAACCAAAGCTAAAACTAAGTTAAGCTCGTTACTAATAATGTCTGGAACTAACGGTCCCATTTATATTTCTCCTTATTAAATCCACAATTTTCTAAAGAAATAAGCTAATGCATAAGCCGAACCAAATATGGCGAACATAGTTAGTATTCCACCAACAGATAAGACAGCCATACCGCTCAATGCCGCACCACTTGTGCAACCTCGACCGAATTGTGCACCAAGACCAAAAAAGTTCCACCCAAGAGAGCTGCCACCAATCTTGTTCTCGACTTTATTTTGGGATTATGTTCCACTTTCCAAGTTAATCTATCAGAAATCAAACCAGATGCAAAAGCACCGACTATAACTCCAATAATTTCAAATACAAGCCAGTTTTTAAGTAATCCATCACTATGAGATTGTGTGTATTCAGAGTAAAATTCGTTGCTATTTGCGTGGTTTGGAGCAACTGTTTGTACTGTTGCAACAACAGCACTTTTGACAGCACCACTTGCACCAAGTCCACGACCCGTAATAACAAATGTAGCAAGCAATAGTAATCCTAATAAAAAACCTGCTATATAAGAATTCATATAGTTATTTTGCTGTTTCATTTTCAACCTCAATATTTGATTTAAATTCTTCATTTTCTTCCTCTTCGAGCTCTTCATAGCCAGTTATCATAGCTTTTAGGTTAGAAATCAAAGTTTGACCAGTAGTTATAAGATAGAGGTGCGCAATAACAAATGCTATCAAAAGAAACGCGCCCAGAGTGTGCAAATATGCAATTATTCCTAAATTATCAATCGTTATTTTAATTCCAGCATCGCTTTGTGGGAATCTATAAAATAAATATAAAATTCCAGTCGAAATCATTAGCGGAAAGAGCACAATTTTCAGTCCAAGATATGTAAGTCTTTGCAGAGGATTTAGCTTACTAAGAGAAGTTTTGCGTACTGGATGCGGTGCATTTTGGAAAATGCCTGTGATATAATATCTGATTTGCTTGTTGATATTTTCAAGCGTAGGAATGTACTGTCGCCATTCACCAGTAGCAAAATGCCAAAAAATTGCAAAAATGATTAGTATGATTAAGCTATAAGCGGCAATGATATGAAGCTTAACAGCTTGTTCAAATCCAAAAAAAGAGAATGAACCGTGCACTTCAAAAACAGTTATAGCTAAAAATATAACTAAAAAAGCTTGCATCCAATGCCAAAAACGCTCAAAACCTTTATAAATATAAACCCTCTTCATATTTATTTCTCCTTTTTTTTGTTAATTTTCCTGCTATATACTATTCTTGTCCCGCCATGAATAAAAACACCAGCTAAAACAACGATTATTAAAGCAAATCCGAAATTATCAACAAATGGAGAATGATCTCTACCTGGCAAATATACATCTTTTATCGCTGCAAGTCTGCTATTGTTCCGAGTATGACAATCTTCACATTTAAGAGCATCCTCCTTTGGCGATACCATATGGTTGATTAACCAATACATCTCAGTTTGTACGAAATCGTATTTCCCGCTCCATTCGAGATTTACATATTTCATACCTTCATCTATTGCACGCTCCCAATTAAAATCTTTCCAAAGAGCACCTTTACCCGTTTCCTTATCCCAAAGTTTTGGATTAACAAGTCTATTATAAACAGGATCATATGGTTGAATAGTTCTCATTATTTTGACGGGATAAATTTTCGAATTCATATCCGAGTAGCTCGCAAGAAACTTATTGAGCTTGAGTGGAATTTCATCAATTGTATCGCCCATTAGATAATGAGTAGATGTCCCATTGAACCAAACATATTCAGGCTGCAAATTGCTTTCCCAACGTATTTCACCTTTTTCGGATAAATAAATATGATTACCTTGTTCATTTTCTATTTTAAAAGGCTTACCATCTATTAGTTTTCCTGCTTTTGACCAATCCCAAAAAGTTTTTGTCTGATTAACTTTAGCATAAGTTGGAATATGGCAAGTTTGACAAGCAACTTTTGTAGTATGTTCGTTGATAATATCTTCGTTATGAGGAGAATTGCTATGACAATCTTCGCAAAGCAATCGGTTCCTGTTCATTGATGCAACAGTATAAAGTCTGCCTTTAATATTGTGCTTCTTAGCTTCGTGACAAGTTACACACTCGAAACGACCGCCATCACGACCAAGATGCACATCAATTTCACGATTGGCAGTGTAGAGTGCTTCTTCTAAATCCCCATGTTTAGCATTATTTCCACCACCCCCATCGAAATGACAAAAGCCACAATTATCCATTTTAGGCTTGCCAACGCTTTGAGCAATTTTTGTAAAATCAAGATCTTTTTTTGGATACCCTGCGGCTTCTTTTTCTTTTTGATACAGCCCAGAGTTATCGTGGCATACAATACAATCAATGTTTTCAGCTTTTGTAAAGTCGAAATCCTTGCTATCATAGCCATAACCAATATGGCAACGGTTGCAAGAACCTTCGCTTCCGTTTATCGATATACAAAAATTGTTAATAGCATTTCTTTTACCGAAAGATATGATACCACGACTATCCATATACTCATCAATAAGCCAGCGCCAATGCGAAGTTTGCATAACTTCCTCGTGGCGTTTATTATGACAACTAATGCAAGCAAGCGTAATATCCTGAGGACGCTCAAATTTGCGATTAAGTTCGGGGAATTTGCTATGATCGACAGCCGGTACTTTCTTCTGTGCAATTGTTTGTCTGAGCAAATCTAACTTGCTTGGTTGTGGCTCATTTTCAAAAAAAATTATATACATCAAGAATACAGGCAAAATAAATGCGATAATTATTCCAATAGTTTTTTTCATATTTTAAACCATATTACTTCTACGTTATATAACGCAAAAGTAATATAGTTTTTATTAAATACCAAATAATGAATAATAATTAATAGATAATTTACTGGCTTTTTAATATTTAGGTTTAATTAAGAATATCTTAGAAAACAAAATGAAAACTATTTAATATTTAATATTTAATATTTAAACAATTAATATGGGACATCAAAAAAAAGGATGGTATTAAATAAAAAAAACATAGAAAAGATAAGCCCCAACAGCATATCTAAAAGCCAGTTTGGTATATTTATTTCTATTTATAGCTAATTCATATAAATAAGTAATAAATAAAGTTGAAATTATAACAAACAATGCAGCCATAATAGCGTATTCTAAATTTAATTGAGAGCGATAATATTTTACAAGTCCAACAGAAATTGGAGTACCATATATTATGAATAAATGGATTACATAAATATAAATAGCTCTTTTGCCGAACATTGAATAATATTTTCCAAGAGGTTGAGTTAGTTTGTAGATACTTGTCATTATTGAAATGACTGTTAAAACAATACCAGCTCTTACAAAGAATAAACCAGGATTAACACGAAATGCATCAATAAATGGAATTTGTAAATTACTAAATAAATTCATCAAAGGATAACCTATAAAAATGACTGGCAAGCCAATTTTCCAACAGGTTTTCAAAAGAAAATCAGTTCTTTTAGATGGGTCAATACTTTGTAGCCATACACCAAAAGAAGCTCCATATAACAAATATGCAGAGAATGGGAAAATTGGGAAAATTGTACCATGTTCAGTTGAAAGGTATGCACCTAAAAATTCAGGTAAATAATCAAACCAATGTATCTGATGAACAAATGGCGAAGCAAAAACTATGAAAGTTGCAATTATGGATGATACTATTACAAGCTTTTTATTATTCTTTGTAAGAATAAATAATGCAAGAAGCATCAAAAGAGAAACACCAAACATCTGCAAAATATTCACACTAAAAAATACACGCCATAGCTCATCAGACACATAATATAAATCATACACTCTTGATGCTGGGAAAACAAGCAGGTAACCAATAATAATTAACATAAATGCTGTTTTTATTCGCTTCCAAATAGTTTCACGGCTAAGCGAGCCATCTTCTAATCTTTTGTTTGCAAAAATATGGACAGCACCACTTATGAAAAGGAATGTTGGAGCAGTAAGTCCACGAATAAAATTCCACAATTGCCAGCCAAAATTAGAATAATTTATTGTATCAGGGCTTGCCAATTCATAGATTGTATGCCCTTGCATCATCATAATCATTGCAAAAAGACGAGTAAAATCTAAAGCTGTAAGCCTACTGCTTGTTTTTGTTAGATTATTATAATTATCGTTCATTTTATTTTCTAAAAATTTAGATTTACAAAATTACAAAATTTATTCGGTAAAAAAAATTTTAATAGAACTATTACTCTAATCATTTAATAGACAGTTAAAACATTTTAATATTTTTCATAAAAATTTAATTTTTTCAAAAAATAATCCATATTACAACTCGTCTATTATTTAAATTCCGTTGGAGGTGCTGATACAAATAGTATCGGCTGAGAGAAAACTCCTTGAACCTGATCCGGATAATACCGGCGTAGGAAAACGGAAACCGTCAAGGCTTCTCATATGAGTTTCTCTCTTACAAAATACTCCATCGGAAAAGCTTATGTTTAACAATAACAAAGGGCTTTTCGAGATGGAAAAATTTTATTTTTTAATCGCCATTCTAATTTTTAATCATTCATTTACTTTCGCCGAAAATGCTGAAAGTGCAGACACATTAAGAAAATTCAGAACACCAAGCATCACAATCTCCACAAGCAAAGCAGAAGAAAGGCGTTCGCCTATCCCATTTTCTCAGATTACGGTTTCTGAAATTGAAAAAAGGCACACTGTTAAAGATTTGCCGCAAATTTTATCGGAATTGCCATCTGTTTTAGTTTTTTCTGAAAATGGGAATGGGGTAGGCTATTCAAATTTAACAATGCGTGGTTTCAATCAAAGACGTATAGCTGTCCTTGTTAACGGTATTCCGCAGAATGATCCAGAAGACCATAATATGTATTGGATTAATTTCCCTGATTTAGCATCGAGCATCGAAAATATTCAAGTGCAACGTGGTGCTGGACTTGCTAATTATGGATTCCCAGCAATTGGTGGAAGTATTAATTTGGAAACTTCTAATTTTACAGTAGCTCCAGGGGCAACGCTCGAAACAGGTGTTGGTTTTCAAGAATTTGGTGGGCAAAATGTAACTGAGCAAAATACAAGTAAGTTCTCTATTCAAGCATCATCAGGTGTGATTGATGAAAAATATGCTTTATATACTCGTCTTTCTCGTATAAATTCGTTAGGATATAGAGATAATTCTTGGGCTAAGCTAAATGGATATTTTCTTGGTTTTGCACGTTTTGATAAAAATTTGACTACTCAAATTAATGTCTTTGGCGGTCCTTTTGCTGATGGTTTGAGCTATAATGGTCTCCCAAAATCATACATTAAAGATAAAAAGCTACGCCGTCATAATTATAATTTTTGGATGTATGATAGCACCGGTGAAAATGTTTCTTGGATTACTCCCCGAAGGAAGCAAGAAGTTGAAAATTTCTCACAACCACATTACGAAATGCTAAATGATTGGCAAATAAGTGATAAAATTAGTCTTAAGTCCACCCTATTTTTCTATTCTGGAAAGGGTTTCTTTGATTTTGATGGCACCGGCTGGACCGACAAAAAAAGCTTTCGTCTTACACCTGAAAACGGTTTCCCTATGGAAACAAAAGATCCAGAAAATCCGATTATTCGAGCATTTGTTTACAATCGTCAAGGTGGTTGGATACCTCGTCTACAAATTAATCACAATCGTGGATTGCTAACTATTGGTGCAGAAGTCCGCATTCATCGTTCTGAACATTGGGGGAAAATACAATATGCCGAGAATTTACCCCCAAATTATAATCCTGATTACAAGTTTTATTCATACAATGGAATGAGAAATATCTTTTCTTCATTTATTCGTGAAGAATATAAAATTGGAGATAATTTAACACTCACTGGCGAAATCCAAGGTGTTTATCATACTTATGCTATTAAAAATGAAAAAGCTGGCTATGTTTATACAAAATATTTAAATATCAAAGGTGATACTGTTGGCAATGGAGCGAAATTGTTCGATATCCATTATTTCTTCGTTAATCCAAGGATTGGTGCAAACTATAACTTAGACGACAATTCAAATCTGTACTCGTTTATCGCTTACACATCCAGAGAACCCCGTATGAAGAATCTCTATGATGCAAGCAGTAGCTACACGGGTAAAAAACCTTTATTCAAAGGTCAAGTTATGGCTGATGGATCAATTCGGTATGATTTCAGTAAACCGATTATAAAACCTGAATCTATGCTGAATTTTGAATTGGGTTATACCTATCGCACTGATAAATACTACTTTAACGCAAATGGTTACTGGATGGAATACTTTGATGAATTTGTTAAAAGCGGTAAGCTCGATATTTTCGGTAATCCAATTGACGGAAATGCACCAAGAACTCGCCACTATGGTTTAGAATTTCAAGTCTCAGTAGCTATATTTGATAATGATTTGGGAAAACTTGATTTATCTGGAAATATGACATTAAGTAAGAATTACATTATTGAATATGATTTTCTCACCGATCAAGGTTCAAAAATATCACTTAAAAATAATCCAATTGCTGGATTCCCTGATTTGCTTGGAAATGTCCGTTTGACTTATAGATATGGAAACTTTTATATTTCACTTTTAAGCAAATATGTCGGTGATTTTAGAACAGATAACTTTGGTGATATGTTAAAAACAAATTATGAATTGAAGAAACATCTTGATTGGGATTACTATACTGATAATAAAGTAAATGCTTACAATATTTACAATTTAGATTTATCTTATAAATTCGAAAAACTTCTCGGTTTTAATTCAATTGAAATTCAGGGAAGTATTTATAATTTATTCAATAAACTTTATGCAGCAAGCGGTGAAGGCAAGGAATTTTTCCCCGCAGCCGAGAGAAATTATTATATAGGTTTTAAAGTTCAACTATAATGTAAAAATAAAAAAGGCTGTCTCATAAAACGGGACAGCCTATTGTTTTTAAGATTTTTTTACATTTTTTCGACCATTTCTTTGAATTTTGCAGTTGGCAATGATTTTGGTCTGATAATTGGCAAGCCATAAGCACGTGCAATAATATTTTGAGCACATATACCAAGTGCACGAGATACTGCAAACAACACAGTATAATAGCTAAATTCTTTGATCCCATAATGATATAATAAGGCACCAGAACCAGCATCCACATTAGGCCAAGGATCCTTAATTTTTTTAACCTGTGAAAGCACATTCGGCACAACATTAAATACACGGTGAACTGTTTTGAATACAGGATCATCGGACATAAACTTTTTGCCAAATTCTAAAAATGCCTCGAAACGTGGATCTGTTATACGAAGGACAGCATGTCCATAACCAGGGATAACTTTACCAGAATTAAGAGTTTCCCAAGCAAATTTTTCAAGTTGTTCTTCTGTTGGTGCCCCACCGAATTTATCCATTGTTTCAAGTATCCAAGCCAAACACTCCTGATTAGCAAGACCATGCAACGGACCTGCAAGACCGTTAAGACCACCTGAAAGAGCATAATATAAGTCCGAAAGACCTGAATTGATTGTAGCAGCAGAGAACGATGAAACATTCCCACCTTCGTGATCACAATGTAGCGTAAGGTATAAACGCATAAGCTGACGAAATTCACCATTGGGATTGTCGATCCCGAGCATATAAGCATAATTAGCCGCCCAATCCAAGTTGTCTGCTGGTTCAATACGTGGACCTTTTTTAAAACGTTTGCGATAAACATAAGCTGCAATGGATGGCAGTTTTGCTATAATGTTCAGTGCATCTTCTAAAGTAGGTATCCAATATTCTGATTTAGGCATCCCTTCAGCATAGCGACGTGCGAATTCCGACTCAATTTCCATTACCAAAATCGCTGTGTTGAACATTGCCATTGGATGTGAGTTATCCGGCATAGAATCAATCACATTCCAAACGTAATCAGGAACTCGCTGACGTGCTAATAAGTCATTTTGTAAATCACGTAACTCAACTTCATTTGGGAGCTCACCAGTTAAGAGCAACCAAAATACCTCTTCTGGTAGCTTATCAACTAACTCTTTTAATGGAATACCACGAATAATTAAACCTTTATCTGGTGGAACTTCTGATGTATCACAAACTAAAGCTTTTACACCGCGCATTCCACCATACACCTGAGCAAGTTTGACATCGGAGACAATTTTATCACCGTGCTCGTTTAAAAACTGACGAATTTCTTCTACTTGCTTAGGTAATATTTCACCAAGTTTTTGTTTTAATAGGGACATAACACAACCTTTATTTATTATTAGGGGAAAAATTCTCCTTTTAAAAATTAAAAAAATTAGACGCTGATTTAATTTAAACAATTTTTTTTCTAATACAAAACTTTTTTCACAAATGTAATTTTTTTTAATTTTTAGTTCAGAAAAAATTTAATTTAAAAAATATTAATTACTATAATTCGTTGAATAGTAAGTTTGTAATAAACTTTTATCATAAACAATATGAGCTTAACATACTTTTTCTTTACTTTGCTTTCAATATTAGCAATTGCATCAGCTATAATTACAATTTCATCTAAACATCCAATTCGTTCAGCAATGGCTCTTGTTGTACACTTTTTTATGCTTGCCGGGTTGTACTTAACATTAAATGCTCAGTTTGTTGCGGTTATGCAAGTTTTAGTTTATGCAGGAGCGATTATGGTGCTGGTTGTATTTGTAATAATGTTACTTAATTTAGGTAATGATGATAGCTTAGAAAAGAAATTACAGGTGAAACATTTTGCAGGGATTGTGCTCTCAGGCGTCATAGGACTTACTTTAATTCATTCATTTATAAATTTAAATCCACATTCATCTTATTTCCCAACGTATTTTGTTGAATTTACAACTGTTCAAGCTGTTGGAAAAACATTGTTCACAAACTTTATCGTTCAATTTGAAGCTATTGGTATGCTACTGACAGCTGCAATTATTGGTGCAGTGTTGCTCGCAAAACGAAAATTGTTGTAATGGAGAAAAAGCTATGAATTTGATCAATATCCCGCTTGAATTTTATTTGGCACTTTCGGCAATTTTGTTCCTGATCGGTGCAATTGGAGTTCTTACAAGACGCAACGCATTGATAATTTTTATGTCCATAGAAATTATGCTCAACTCAGTTAATCTTACTTTTATAAGTTTCGCTATTTACTTTGGAGATACTATTGGGCAAATATTAGTTTTCTTTGTAATGGCTATTGCCGCTGCTGAAGCCGCTATTGGTTTGGCAATAGTTTTAGCACTTTATCGATTAAAACAAACTGTTTTTGTAGATGAAGTTAATTTATTAAAGTGGTAATTTAAAAATATCAAAAGTCTCTCTTTGAATGAAGATTTGAATTTTAATTCTTTATTTTATGAAATACCTAAAAAAATAGAAATTAGTTAAAATTTGGACAAAATAATATTGCCACACAAGCAAGTGTGGCATTTTTATAATGATTGATATAACTAACCAACATATTATAATAACAGACATAATATCAGAGACAATTTTTCTCAATAATACGTTCAACATTAGCAAGAGTTTCTTCTAAAACGTCATTAATAACAATATAATCGAAATCTTTGCTCATTTCAATTTCCATTTGTGCACGAGCAAGTCTTTTCTGCAATTGCTCGTCAGTTTCGGTTCCACGTTTTTTTAGTCTTTCGATTAAAACATTTAAGGAAGGAGGTCGTAAAAATATTAACAAAGTATCATTAGGGAAATGTTTCCTCAGCGAGAGTGCTCCCTTAACGTCGATATCAAAGAGCATCAGTTTATCTTCTTTAAGTACTTTTTCTATTTCACTTTTCAAAGTACCATAGTAATTTCCAAATATTTCTTCCCATTCTACAAGTTGTTCGGTTTTTATCAACTCTTCAAATTTATCACGAGTCAAAAAGAAATAATCTTTCCCATCAATTTCTTGAGGTCGTTTTTGCCGAGTAGTCGCTGATATTGAAAATATAGTGTTTGGATACTTATTTAAAATATGGCGTGTAACAACAGATTTTCCCCCACCGCTTGGAGCGGATATAACAATCAATCTCTTTTTAATCATCATTTTTCTCAATATTTCAATAAATCACTTGCAATTTAAACATACAATCTAATTTATTCTAAAAAAATTTCATTGAAGTATAACTTTTTAAAATATGCATAAATTTTTTAAATTTGTAGTCTTTATTTTGTTGATTTTTATAAGTAATTAAATATGTTTGAGCCACAAAAAGAAAGATTAGATAATTTAGAAGTCCGGTTGGAAAATTTACGGAGGTTTCTTTGAAATTGAAAATAAAATTGAACGCATAAATAAATTAAAAGAAGAAACTCATAAAGATGATTTTTGGAACGATCCAACCAATGCCAAAAAAGTAATGCAAGAGATATCAGATTTGAACGACTGGGTAGAAGATTATCAACAAGCTTCTAAGAGTTTCGATAATACAAAGGCACTTTTAGATTTAGCTTTAGAGGCTGAGGATTCTTCGCTGGAAAATGAACTCAATCAAGAAATTAACAACTTTGAGAAGCTTATCGAAGAACTTGAAATTAAGAATATGCTCTCCGGCGAAGACGACACAAAATCTGCAATCCTGACAATTCATTCCGGCGCCGGCGGCACCGAAGCACAAGATTGGGCTGAGATGCTACTGAGAATGTACACACGTTGGGCTGAACGTCATAACTATAAAGTTTATTTATTGGATGAACTTGAAGGCGATGGTGCGGGAATAAAATCTGCTACACTGGAGATTAACGGCAAATATGCTTATGGTTATTTAAAAGCTGAAAATGGTGTTCATAGGTTGGTAAGAATCTCTCCTTTTGATTCAAATGCTCGAAGGCACACTTCATTTGCATCAGTTTTCGTATATCCTGAAATTGATGATGATGTAGAAATAGAAATTAATCCTGCTGATATAGAAATGGACACTTTTCGTTCTGGTGGCAAAGGCGGGCAAAACGTCAATAAAGTTGAAACCGCTGTAAGACTTCGCCATATACCAACAGGTATTGTCGTTGCTTGCCAGCAGGAACGATCTCAATTCCAAAATCGTGAGCGTGCAATGAAAATGCTCAAATCAAGGCTTTACCAGAAAAAGCGCGAAGAAGAAGAAGCCGCTCGCATGGCAATTGAAGGCACTAAAAAGAAAATCGAATGGGGCAGCCAAATTCGCTCTTACGTTTTTCAGCCATACACAATGGTCAACGATCATCGAACAGAGCTCAAACGTACTGATATTCAAGCAGTGATGGACGGTGATATTGATGATTTTATTAAGGCTTTTCTCCTAAGCGATTTTAATCAATAATATTTTAACTAAAAAATCATCGGCACAGAATTTCTTATAGTAATTTGGCTGGGATATGTTCGAGCAATTTTGAACACTCCATTCTCTAAAGCTACATCTATCGTAAATTTCGTAGATTTTTTACTTCCAATATAGTCAATAGTACCCCTATATATCCACTTATTCTCTTTATCAAACATTTTTATAAAAATTCCAGATGTCAGCTTCATTGCAACCAAATTTCCAAAATAATCATTATTTTGTTTTTGGGATTGCAAATAATCTTTCAAAGTATGTCTTTCTTTATAGCTTTCTGTTGTCATATCGTTGTATGCTTTTTCATATTCTTTATTTTTAATTAGTTCTGAATATGGTATAATTAATTCAGAGAGGATTTTTGGTGATGTTTCGTCAATTAATTTCTTTTGAAAACGAAATGAAAAATATGAAGCAATAACAACTATAAAAATAACTGATATTATAACAAATAATACTTTTTTTTCATATCAAGATGTTTTTTTGTTTTAACTAACTTTTAATATACAAAGAATTTTCATAAATTTAAAAGAGTATTAAATGACAAAGGAAACTTTATGAAAAGAAAATTAATTATTATTATCATCGCAATTTTATTGATACCGATATCACTTATTTCGCAAAAGAAAAAGCCTTATACTTTTGATGATGCAATGAAATTTAAGCTAATTAGAGAAACGACTCTCTCGGATAATGGTATTTGGCTTGCATATACACTTGTTCCTGACCGTGGCGATCGCTCTCTTATAATTCAATCATTGAACGACTCAACCAAATTTATTTATGAACGAGGTAGTAAACCAAAAATATCACCAAACAGCCACTGGGCTGCTTTTGAAATTTTACCAAAACAAGTCGAATTAGAAAATGCTGGTAAAAAAGAAAAGCCCAAAAGCAAATTTGGTATTATGAATTTACTTAATGGCAAAACAATTACTAAATCAACAGTTACAAGTTTCGAATTCTCTAATAATGGAAAATGGTTAGCTTATTTATATGAAGTTACTGATGAAAAAGACAAGAAATTAAAAGAAAAAGAAATTGGTGGTCAGCTAAATTTAAGACATTTACCAAGCGGAACAGAAATTAGAATTGATAACGTTACAGAATTTAAGTATGATAGCCTTGGAAAATACATATTTTACGTCGTTTCAACAAGCAACGGCGAGGGCGATGGTTTGTTCTACCGGAAGCTGAATGAAGAATATGCCCCTGAATACGAAATTATTATAAAAAATAAATCATATACTACAAATTTAGAGTGGAACGAAAATTCACAAAAACTTGCTTTTTGCTTTGCAGAAGTCGATAATGTTGGAAAACCAAAAGATTTATCCATTTTTATTTGGGACAAGGAAAATTACAAAGAAATTGTTAATTCAAATATTATTCCTAAAAATCACTATATACCAAAGAAAAATACATTAAAATTTAGTGAAGATGGTAGCAAACTTTTCTTTGGAATAAAACCTATTGCTGAGCGTTACGACAATAAAAATGATATAGCTGATTACAACGACACAACCTTTTTCATTAAAGATAGCATACTTAAAAGGGCTGATTTGTATTTGTGGCATTGGAACGATCCGCTTATAATGTCAAATCAAAGGATATCTTGGAATCAAATAAAGGACCGATATTTCTTGAGTGTTTACGATTTGAATAAAAATACATTTACACAACTTGCTGATAGCCTTGTAAACAATGTCGCTATCCCGAAAAATAATAACTGGGCTATTGCTTACAGCGAAACTCCGTATTTGAAAGAACGCACTTGGTATGGAGATGTGTTTGATTTATATATGGTAAATATTTTAGGTGGAGAAAAACGTTTACTGCAAAAAAGAATTGAGGAAAATGCATATATTTCTCCTAATGGCAGATTTATCGTATATTATTATCAAAAAAATTGGTATTTGCACAATGTTCTGAAAAATATCACACAAAACTTAACTTCAAATATCAACAGTGCATTTTATGATGTAGATTATGATATGCCATCAAGCGTGCCATCTTATGGATTTGGATGTTGGCTCGATAGCGGTGAAGCTTTTATTCTTTACGACAAATACGATTTATGGAAATTTGATTTCCAGACAACAAAAGGTGAAAATCTGACAAATTATTATGGGAAAAGAAATAACATATCATTAAGAATTAGAAATATTTGGAGAGAAAAGGATTTTTATCAATCGAATGATACTTTAATTTTGCAAGGATTTAATAATCACACAAAAATTCAAGGCATTTATACTTTTGCATTAAATAATCAATCTTTATCAGAAAATCTAATTGAACCAGAAAAAAAATTCACTGTTATTAGCAAACCAAAATTCAGCAATAAAATTTTGTTTACTCGCGAAAATTACCAAGAATATCCTGATTATTGGATAAGCGATAATTTAAATTTCAAGAATATTAGAAAAATAACAAATGCAAATCCTGAGATTGAAGAATATGAATGGGGAACAACAGAGATAATCCGCTGGGTAAATTCACGTGGAGATAGCTTGGATGGATTTATAATTAAACCGTTCGGCTACAATCCAAAAAAGCGTTACCCTATATATGTTTATTTCTACGAAAGATTTAGCGATAGGACTTACAATTTCAATCCACCAATGATAACACACCGTCCCATTACACAAGTTTACAATTCGGCTGGTTTTGTAATGTTTTTGCCAGATATTAAGTATTATATAGGAAATCCAGGATATGATGCACTTGATGCAATTATGTCTGGGGCAAGGAAACTTATCGACCTCGGCATTGCTGATTCAACAAAATTCTGCATACAAGGAAACTCTTGGAGCGGTTATCAGACTGCATTCATTGCAACTCAAACGGATTTCTTCAAGGCTGCTTGTGCGGGCGCTCCTGTTGGGAATATGACGAGTGCATACGGGCAAATACGTTTGGAATCGGGACTGACTCGACAATTCCAATATGAAGCTCAGCAAAGCCGTATTGGCGGTACTCTGTGGGATAGCTTGGATAATTACATCCGCAATTCACCAGTTTTCAACGCAAATAAGGCTGTAACACCGCTACTTATTATGTTTGGGGATATGGATGAAGCCGTTCCTTGGCAACAAGGTATCGAGTTATATATGGCATATAGGCGTCTTGGGAAAAATGCAATCTTTTTGCAATACGAAAACGAACCGCATCATCCAAAAAAGTATCAAAATAAATTAGATTATTCGATAAAAATGAAAGAATTTTTTGACCATTATGTTCTTGGCAAACCTGCACCAGAATGGATTATTAAAGGTATTCCTTATAAAGGCAATTGATTTCTGGATAATTTTGTTCAATATGAACTTAAACAATAAAGGCTGTCTCCATTAGTATAGAGACAGCCTTTCGTAAAGTCTGCTTTAATATCTATTACGTTTAGTATAGTGCGTGTGTAAAAGTTTGTGAGATTTTTTGCTAAGCGGACCATCCGGTAAGAATTCTTCGTAAAGTATTTTAATTTCTGGGTTTTCATGAGATTTTCTGATTGGCATACCTTCGTCTTCTGCATAAATAGCAGCCATTCGTTTCTTTCGTATTTCATCATTGGTTGGAATTGGTTGACCACCACCACCGATGCAACCACCTGGGCAAGCCATAATCTCAATGAAATGGTATGGCGAGGTGCCAGCTTTTATTTGATCCATAATTATTCTTGCATTTTTCAAACCATGAGCTATTGCTACACGCAACTCGACACCGTTGAGAAATGCCCATTCTTCTTTACAATCTTCAATTAAAATTGTTGCTTCTTTTATACTTTCCAAACCGCGTGCAGGAGTGAAGTTTAGATTAGCAAATGGAAGTTCACGACCTGTGATAATCTCATAAACTGTACGCAAAGCCGCTTCCATCACACCACCAGTGGCACCAAAAAGAACTGCTGCACCAGTGGATTTACCCATAAGCGTATCAAAATGACCGTCTTCAAGCTCACCAAAATTCAATCCAGATTGCTTTATCATCATACCAAGTTCGCGTGTTGTCAGCCCCGCATCGATATCTTGGTAGCCACTATCTTTCATTTCTGGGCGGTTAGCTTCGTATTTCTTAGCTGCACAAGGCATAGCCGAGACACATACTATATCCTTTGGATCAATTCCCATTTTCTCGGCGTAATATGTTTTTGCAAGCACACCGAACATTTGCTGTGGAGATTTGCAAGTTGACAAATGATCAAGATGTTCAGGATACATATGTTCAATGAATTTTACCCAGCCAGGCGAACAAGACGTAATCATCGGTAAAGCCACTTTTTCTTTTTCCAGCAAAGCTTTGCGCAATCTTTGAAGTAGCTCCGAGCCTTCCTCAATAATTGTTAAGTCAGCTGTAAAGTTTGTATCGAGCACACCGTCGAATCCCATTTTTTTGAGCGCTGTAACCATTTTTCCTGTAACACGTGTTCCTGGTGGAAATCCCAAAGTTTCACCTAACGCAACACGAACCGATGGAGCTGTGTTAATAACAACGTGTTTCTTTTCGTCCCCTATCGCCTCCCAAATATAATCGAAATATCTACGTTCTGTAAGTGCTGCAGTCGGACAGTGTATAACACATTGACCACAGTTTACGCATACAACTTCATTTAAAGGCAATTCCATAAAGGTTGATATTTTCATATGTTCGCCACGATGTGCAACAGTAATAGCATTTACGTGTTGCAACTCGGCACAAGTGCGAACACACCTTTGACAACGCACACATTTACTATCGTCTTTTTCAATAGACCAAGAAGATCGGTCAATTTGTGCATCTGGTTTTACTAAATTAATATAGCGATTGTTATCAATATTAAATTCATTTGCAAGGAATTGTAGTTCGCAATTAGTACTCCTATAGCAAGTTGTACATTGCGTATTATGTTCCGAAACAAGCAGAGCAACAAGATCTTTCCTTGCATTACGAACTTTCGGCGAGTTTGTTTTAATAACCATGCCGTTCGACACTGGCGTAGCGCAAGAGGCAGCAAGTGTCCTCTGCCCAACAACTTCTACTACACAGATGCGGCAATTTCCCGCTATACAAAGGTCTTCGTGGTAGCAAAGTGTTGGAATATGGATATTTATCTTTTTTGCTGCATCAAGAATAGATGTTCCTTCTTCGACTATAACATCTATTCCGTCTATATTAACATTCACAAATTTTTCCATAGTTTTCCCTTGATTTTAGTAAATCATTTCTTCAATAAAGTTTGTAACAATTGATGAGAATGAATTTGCAACCGACTGCCCTAAACCACATTTTGCAGTTATTTTCATTGTATCAGTAAGTTTTAACAATTGATCCAAATATTCTGGTGGTTTAATTCCACGTTTTACTGCGTCAATTCCTATTTTCAATTGTTGGCAGCCAACTCGACAAGGTGTGCATTGCCCGCAGGATTCCTCCGCAAAGAAATCCAAATAATTTTTGAGCACATTATACATTGAACGAGAGCTATTAAAAAGCATCATCGACCCACCAGTTGGAAGAGAATCACCTACCAGACCACCCTGATAACCAATTGTTGTTTCTGCAAATTTCTTTCTTGGAACGCAAAAACCCGACGCACCACCAACTTGAACAGCTTTTGTATCGCCGTCCCCAAACTCATCAACAAATTCAGCAAGAGAAAGCCCAAATTCAAGGTCGTAGATACCAGGTTTTGGTGTATCTCCCGATACGGAAAACAGTTTTGAGCCACGAGAGTCTTGAATACCAAGCTTTTTGAATTCCTCAGGTCCAATTTTAAACACCATTAGAGCAGAAGCAAGAGTTTCAACATTGTTTACAACAGTTGGCTTGTTCTTATAACCAATTTGCGTCGGGAACGGAGGTTTGTTACGTGGTTCGCCGCGTTTGCCCTCCATTGATTGAATTAAAGCAGTTTCTTCGCCGCAAACATAAGCACCACTTCCAAGGAAAATTTCGATCCTAAAATCAAGGTTGAATTGTTTTGCGACTTGATGAAAAAGATCTATTTCAGCTTGAAGTTTTGGCACTAAAAACTTATATTCGCCACGTAAGTAGATATAACCTTTCTTTGCACCAATAACTTTACCACATATAGCCATTGCCGATAGCACCTTGCGCGGGACACAATCGAGAATTTCGCGATCTTTAAAAGTGCCAGGTTCGCCTTCGTCAGCATTGCAAATTACGTATTTTTCATCACCTGGTGCTTCTGCGGCAAGTTTCCACTTAAGCCCCGTTGGGAAACCAGCACCACCACGTCCTTTTAAACCAGATTCAATTAGATCATGGATAATTTCGTCGTTGCTCCTTTTGAGTGTTTTTTCAAGCACTTTATATTTTTCATTTGTGTAGGAGCCAAGTATCATATCAAGTTTTCTTAATCTATCAGGCATAACTTCCTCTATTTATTTTTATACATTGCAATTATATCACGAACTTTATCAGGTGTCAGCTCGGTATAAACTTCATCATTAATTAGCATTGCTGGAGCTTTATGACACCAACCAAGACAATTTGTGTAGAGTAGAGAGAATTTTCTGTTGTTTGTGGTCTCACCCATCTTGATTTTTAATAAATTTTCGAGTGTTGCAACAATTTCCTTTTTGTTTTTCATATCGCATACGATTGTTTTGCAAACTCTTATTACATATTTGCCCAATGGTTTAGTTGATAGAAAATGATAAAAGGTAGCTTTGCCATAAACCTCCGCACTCGACAGATCAAGGTGTTTGGCAATTTCTACCATTGCTTCATCAGAAATGTAACGCTGCTCTTCAAAAACACTTTGCAGTATTGGGAGCAAACTCTCTCGCTTGTTACCATATCGGGCAACAAGCTCGCTTACTAAAATTGAGGTGTCCTTCATATTACTCCTAAAAATACAGTGTTTGAAAATAAATATTAATTATATTTTCATTTAAAGTTTATTATTGATTTTTCTTTAGCTTTTTTGATTCTGAAATTAATTTTTTCAAATCGATATTTTTTTCACAATTATTTTACGACTTTTTTTGTTTTTTTCCAAATATTTTTTTTCTAACTCATTAAATTTTTTCTAATTTTTATTAGTTCAAACTAATTTATAAATTATTTTATACCAATAAGTTATATTATGATTAATAAAATCATTTAATTTTATTAATTGATGAATATATTTTAATATATTTATATATTAAAAAGTCATTTTTCATATCAAACATCATTAAATTACGTATATTCGTGAATATTTTTTTATTATTTTATCGCCACTAATCGTCGTTTAAATCATTTCTTATCATTTTAATTAAATATTTTATTATTTTTTACGATATTTATTTTATATTATACTAATAACAGAATTAAAAATTTACTTTTATAATTTTTGCGGAGCTTATATGGACATCAAAGGTTCAACAACTTCTGATTTATCTCAAGGTCAGTTGCTTCAGCTAGTTTCATTCCACATTGGCGACGAAGAGTTCGCAACAGACATCCTAAACATTCAAGGCATTAACAGGATGATGGGAATCACTCGGGTTCCAAACACTCCCACTTATGTGGAGGGCATTATCAATTTACGTGGGCAGGTTATCCCTGTTGTAAACTTACGAAAAAGACTTGGTTTCGATCACAAGGAACCAGACAAAGACACTCGTATTATCGTCGTTGAGATTGCTAACCGTGTTATTGGATTTATTGTCGATAGCGTCAACGAAGTGCTACGTATCAATAGTTCAATCACTGAACCACCACCGCCTATGATTGCCGGCATAGACTCTGAATACATCACTGCTGTTGGCAAGCTCGACGATAGATTGCTAATTTTGCTCGACTTAGAAAAAGTCCTTACCGGCGAAGAACACAAAATTTTAGAAAATGTATAAAAAATAGGAGATTATTTTATGAAAATTGGAATGAAACTCGGTCTTGCTTTTGGTGCACTGGCTGTTATTATTTTAATCCTTATTTTTATGGGGCTCAATACTGCATCTGACTTAAACAAATCCATTCAAGACCTAACTTATGACAAGTTCAAAAAAACAGTTTGGGCAAATGATGCTATTGATCAAATTAATATGACAGCTAGTGCCTTTCGTAATGCAATAATAACAGAGAAACCTGATGTTCGCGAAAAAGAACTAAAACGACTTGATGAAGCACGTAAAATTGTTACAGAAATAATCGATTCGCTTAAAGCAACTGAAAAATCTGAGAAAGGTATGCGCCTTTTAAGTGAATTAGAAACTATTCGAAAAGATTATTTTGAAGTAAGAGAAAGATTAATAAAAATAATTGAAACTAATAACAAAGCAGAAATTGAGAATATGCTTTTTGGAGATTTCCGAAAAGCACAAAATGCATATATAGATAAAGTATTTGAAATTATTAAATATCAAGGTGATTTATTTGTAGAAACAGCACAAAAAGCAGAAGAAAGCTACAATTTACAATTTACTTTAATGTCTATAATTGGAGCAATTTCTGTTCTTATAGCAATACTTATGGCAATATTTGTAACACGTGGTATTACTAAACCTATTGGGAAAGCAGTAGAAGCCGCAGAAAATATTGCTAAAGGGAATGTGAATGTGGATTTAGAGACAAACTCAAAAGACGAAACAGGTACACTTATAAATGCAATGAAAACGATGGCGCAAAACATTGCCAAGTTAGTTAAAGAAATGAACCGTGTGGCACACGATGCAACAGAAGGCAAACTTGACTCACGTGGATTTGATAGAGACTTTCAGGGTGAATATCAAAATATCGTGCGTGGTTTTAACAGTACATTAGATGCTGTAATTGGTCCTCTCAACGTTACCGCCGAATACATAGACCGCATATCAAAGGGTGATATACCGCCGAAGATAGTAGAAGAATACAAGGGGGACTTCAACGAGATAAAGAATAACATAAACCAGTGCATCGATGCCATAAATTTATTGATTAAAGATACGTATGAATTAGTCGATAAAGCAACAGAAGGACGCCTGAACGAGCGAGCAGATGCAAGCCGCCATCAGGGGGATTTCCGGCGGTTGGTGGAAGGCATAAATGCGACATTGGATCGCCTTGTAGGGCTCATCGATAATATGCCGCTGCCAGTGCAGATTGTCGATGGTAAAAACAATGTGATTTACTCGAATAAAAAAAGTTTGAATTAAATTTTTAAAATATTAATCGAGGTTTTTATGAGCAACTCGTCATATTTTCAAAACAATATTAAATTTGTTGGATTAAGCGAAGAATTAAATCCAACTGCTAAAGCTTTTCGCCAAGGTGTTTCATCCACAGTTGAAACCAAAGCAATTATCGGCGGGAAAGAGCACGAAATGCGGTTTACCTCCGTTCCACTGAAAGATGGCAAAGGTGATATAGTTGCCGCTTTCGAAATTTTCGTCGATGAAACTGAAACCAAACGCGCAATGCGGCGTGCTGAAAAGCTCGTAGCTTACCAACAAAACCAAACAGATAAAGTTGTCGAAGCACTCAGGCAATTATCCGAAGGAAATGTAAACTTCTCATTAGAGCTCGATCCACCTGATGAAGATACGCAAGTTACATACAACAGCTTTATGCAAATAGTAAATGCTATTAAAACTACAAGCAATACTATTGCAACTCTTTCCTCCGATGCAAATACTCTTGCTCAAGCTGCCAACAATGGACGCTTGGATGTTCGTGCAGATGCAAGCAAGCACAAAGGCGAGTATCGCAAAATAATTGATGGTTTTAATAATGCTCTCGATAATGTCGTTCGTCCACTAAATGTTGCCGCTGAATATATCGATCGCATCTCAAAGGGCGATATTCCTCCAAAAATAACTGATGAATACAAAGGCGATTTTAATGAAATGAAGAATAATTTGAATAATGTAATAGATATTTTGAATGCACTATTGCAAGAAGCTGGAGTTTTAATTAATGCTATCGGTGTTGGTAATCTTGAAGTTCGTGGCAATATAAATAAATTCCAAGGTGCTTGGAATGAACTTGTGAAAAGCTTAAACGAAATTATGCAACAAGTCGAAACACCAATAAAAGATATTGTCGATATTTTGAAACGTGTCGCTGTAAACGACTACACAGTTAAAGTTACAAAGAATTATCAAGGTATCTGGGATGAACTCAAGAAAAGCACAAACGAAACAATGGCTCGCCTTGAACATGCTCTTGAAATCGTTAAAAATATTTCCGTTGGAAAACTTGATAAGCTTGCCGAGCTAAAAGCAGTTGGTAAAAGAAGTGCTGCCGATGAGTTGGTGCCATCGTTTATAAAACTTATGGAAGCACTCGAACTTATGGCAGAAGATGTTCGTATGCTAACAAATTCAGCAATTGAAGGTAATCTTGAAGTTCGCGCTGACGCAAGCAAACATTATGGAATTTATAAAGAAATAGTCTCCGGATTCAACGAAACGCTTGATGCAATTATAGCTCCAATTGAAGAAGCAGGTCGTGTCCTAAATACAATGGCAACAGGCGATCTCACAGCAAAAGTAACAGGAAACTACAAAGGCGACCACAAGAAATTACAGGATAGTATTAATACACTTGTGGATGCATTTAGCGATCTCATCGCAAGAATACTAAACAGTGTAGAGACAACTGCATCGGCTGCTATACAAATTTCATCAACTGCTGACACTATGGCAACATCTTCGCAAGAGCAAAGTGCCCAGACAGAAGAAGTTGCAAGCGCAATCGAAGAGATGGCTCGCACAATCACCGAAAATGCGAATAACGCACAACGCACAGCCGAGATGGCTCGTCAAAATCGCGACGTTGCTAAAGAAGGTGGCGAAATTGTAGAGCATACAGTAAGCAAGATGAGCGACATTGCCAAAGTTGTAAAAGAATCCGCAGATAACATCGAGAAATTAGGTGAATCAAGCAAGCAAATTGGTGAAATCATCTCTGTTATCGATGATATTGCTGATCAGACTAACTTGCTTGCTCTTAACGCTGCAATCGAAGCCGCTCGTGCTGGCGAACAAGGTCGTGGTTTCGCTGTTGTTGCTGATGAAGTTCGTAAACTTGCAGAACGCACAACAGAGGCTACTAAACAAATTGCCGATATGATCAAAGGCATTCAGCGCGACACTGAGAACGCTGTCCGTATGATGCAAAACGGTAATGCTGAAGTTACAAACGGTATCCAGCTTGCCGATAAAGCTGGTGCTGCATTGAAAGCAATTGTCGATAGTTCAACTCATTTGCTTGATATGATTAGCCAAATCGCTACTGCAAGCGAAGAGCAAGCCGCCACCGGCGAACAAATCACCAAGAACGTAGCAATGATTTCCGAAGTAGCTCAAGATACATCACGTCGTATTACAGAAATTGCTCATTCTGCTGATGATCTCTCACGCTTAACTGACGAATTGCGTGGTCTTGTTGCTCAGTTCAAAATTATGCAAAGCGAGTTAGGTTATACACCAAAAAGATCACTGTCATCAAAATCTAATAAATATTTAGCTGATAAGAATTAAATACAATAAAGAGTGTAAAAATATGGGCGGCTGATGTCAGTCGCCCATTTTCTTTTGGATTATAAACTTTTGCAGTTATGTAGCTTATTTTGTTTTTAATGCAAAATATTTTCTCTGAAAAAACAACGCAACATTAACAAGTGAGATTAATACAGGTACTTCCACCAGCGGACCTATTACAGCAGCGAATGCTTCGCCCGAATGCAAACCAAACACTCCAATCGCAACTGCTATTGCCAATTCAAAATTATTACTTGCCGCTGTAAATGACAAAGTAGCAGTTTTTGAATAATCTGCTCCAATTTTTTTCCCTAAATAGAATGAAACTAAAAACATTATGACAAAATATAAAACAAGCGGTATGGCAATTCTTACAACATCAAAAGGAATTTTTACAATATACTCGCCTTTGAGCGAAAACATTGCAATAATTGTAAAAAGCAATGCTACTAGAGTAATTGGACTTATCTTAGGTATAAAAACCGTATGATACCATATTTTATTTTTCAATTTTATCAATGTAAATCGAGTTATTACTCCTGCAAAAAATGGGATTCCAAGATAAATAAATACGCTCTCGGCTATATCTGCTATTGAAACATTTACAACTGTACCTTTAAGTCCAAAAAAACTTGGTAAAACCGTAATAAAAATATATGCATAAAACGAAAAGAAAAGCACTTGAAACACTGAATTAAATGCCACCAGTCCAGCTGCATATTCAGTATCGCCTTTTGCAAGCTCGTTCCAAACTATAACCATCGCTATGCAGCGAGCAAGTCCAATTAAAATTAGACCATTCATATACTCAGGTGCATCGTGCAAGAATATTACAGCAAGAAGAAACATCAAAATTGGTCCTATTATCCAATTCTGCACAAGCGATAGTCCTAATACTTTGAAATTTCTGAAAACGTCAGTCAATTCTTCGTAACGAACTTTTGCAAGTGGTGGATACATCATTAAAATCAATCCAATTGCTATTGGGATATTAGTTGTGCCATATTCAAATTTGCTCCAAAAAATTGTTATATCAGGATACAAATACCCGATTAGAACTCCAATTGTCATTGCAAGAAATATCCATAAAGTTAAATACCTATCCAGAAAATTCAATTTCGAAGCTACTTTTTCCATTCTTTACTCCACTTTAAATTTCCAAAGATTTATAAAATTCAGAGAATGCTACTTTTATCTCATCACGTACTCGCCGATAAACTGGAAGCACTTCTTCGGCTGTTCCCCGAGCTTCTGCAGGATCATCAAAACCAATGTGTAATCTGTGTTTTACATTTCCAACAAACACAGGGCATTCTTCTTTTGCATTGTCGCAAACTGTTATAACGTAATCAAAGTCTTGATTAATAAAATTATCTACAAGTTTCGGTGTGTGATGGCTTATATCAATTCCAATTTCCTTCATTACTTGCACAGCATAAGGATTGACCTGGCTTGCAGGATGAGTGCCAGCGGAATGCACCTCTAAACGCCAATCCAAAGAGCGTAAAAAACCTTCCGCCATTTGGCTGCGGCAAGAATTACCTGTGCATAAAATCAATATTTTCACTTTTGTTCTCCTAAAATTAAACAACTTTATAACGTATTTTAATTTATATTATTTTCATTTAACAAAAGTTTGTTTGATTATTCAAACAATTTTAATATTTTTAAATTTTATTAAAAATATAATTTTGAGTGCTATTATGATCGAAGAAATTCTACTGCTTAAAAAAGAAATGCTCGAAAAATTGTCTCTAATACAAAATGCTAAAGAACTCGAACAATTCCGTCTCGAATATTTAGTTAAAAAAGGTCCTCTGCAAGCCTTATTCGACAGGATGAAAAATGTGCCACCAAGCGAGAAACCTGTGGTTGGAAAAGAGCTAAATTTATGCAAAAAAGAAGTTGAAGATAAATTCAAGAGTTTGAAAGAAAAATTCGAAGCTACAAGTTTAGAAGCACCAACAATTGACTTAACTCTTCCCGGAAGACGCCATCCGAAAGGAACATATCATCCAATTTACCAAACTTTGGACAGAATGGTCGAAATTTTTGTGGAGATGGGTTTCTCAGTTGCACAAGGTCCAGATATTGAAGATGAATACCACAATTTCGATGCCCTCAATTTCCAGCCCGATCACCCAGCACGAGATATGCAGGATACATTTTTCATCAGTTCACCGCATAATAATATACTCTTGCGGACACACACATCACCAGTTCAAATACGCGTTATGCAATCTCAAAAGCCACCAATTCGCACAATTATGCCTGGGCGCGTTTATCGGAATGAAGCAATTTCCGCTCGTTCGCTTGCAGAATTCCACCAAATAGAAGGGCTTTACATCGACAAAAATGTGAATTTTGCTGAACTAAAAGCCACAATGATGGTGTTTGCTAAAAAAATGTATGGTGATAATATAAAATTCCGCTTTCGTCCATCTTTTTTCCCATTTACAGAACCCAGTGCCGAAATGGACATAACCTGTTTTCTCTGCGGTGGCAAAGGTTGCCGTGTGTGCAAGCATTCGGGTTGGCTCGAGGTTGTCGGCTGCGGCATGGTGCATCCGAATGTCTTGCGGAATTGCCACATCGATCCTGAGGTTTACTCAGGTTATGCCTTCGGTTTCGGTATCGAACGTGTAACTATGCTGCGTATTGGAATCGACGACATCCGACTATTATACGAAAATAATTATAAATTTTTGAACCAATTTTGATGAGCGATATAAGCAATATCGGCGGTCCCGACCGTACCGGGCAAGGTGGCGGTAGCGGGAACTACTATGTGCCTATGCGTGCTCGCCAACAAATCAAAACCGAAGCGCAAAAGCTAAAAGTTGGCGAAATCGTACTCGGTACAGTTATGGAAATAGTAAGCAATGAGATTGCCAAAGTTAAGCTTCCTATGGGCACCTTCACCGCTGTTCTTCATAAACGTTTGTGTCCAGGCGATACACTATTCCTCTTGGTCGCAGAAATCGAGCCGCAGCTTGTGCTGAAAGTCCATTCTGTTTCTACAACTCAAGCTGGGCGGTTGCGTGCAAGCCAAGAAATAGCACGCATCTTAGATTTACCCGAAAAACAATTAATAATTGATATAATTGAATACCTGTCCAAGAAAAAATCAACTATCTTACGTTCTGAAATCATTAACTTCTCCTCAATCCTTGATAAATTAAATTTTAATGAAAAGAATCACTCAAAAGAAGCATTTTTCAACTCAATTTTTACTTTTACCATTACTTTAAATAAAGATATCGATCTTGTTGTGAAATTTTATGATGTTTTTCTCCCACTGAACGAGATGTTTCAAAAACTATCAGATGCATTATATAAATTCGAATTGTTTAAAGCATATCACATTCAATCGAATACACCAGAAATTCAAGCTAATCCAATTTTTTTAGAAATAATCCGAAAAACCGAAGAATACAATAAGTTTGCTCAAAGCAATAGTTTACCTATTTTTCTTATTTTCTTAGCTAAAAATTCATACGAAAATATGATGTTTCGTATAGAGATTTTCACTGAAATGCCAGCAATTGGAATAAAACCAAATATTTCACCAATAATTGAAAGCTTTACAAACAATTTTTGCAACACTATTGATCAATTTCTTAAACTAAACAATGCTTACCAAATAATATGCTCCGAAAAAGAGAAAATTATTGATACTCTCGATAGGTTACTTATCAAATCAAACTCAGCGATAACGCATTTTTCAGTTTTTAGCGATAAAAATGGGATCCAAATTTTAAAGGAAGGGCTTTTGCGAGCTCTACCTCGCAATTTTACTGTTGTTATTTAATTGAGCACACGTCCTGCACCAGCATAAATACTGCTTAAATATTCATCGCTTACATTCTGTTTTATGACACCGCGTCCAGTGGCGGAGTGAATAATTTCACCTTTGCCGATATAAAGTGCAACGTGTGTTATTTTACCTTTTTTGCTGTAGAAGAGCAAGTCTCCGGGCTGCAGCTCGTCCCAATCTATCCTTTTGGAATAATTATACTGCATTTGTGCTGTTCTCGGTAGCGTTATTCCAACCTCGTCAAAAACGCTTTTCACAAATCCCGAGCAATCAACTCCTTGGCGAGTGTTTCCTCCCCAAAGATACGGTGTGCCGAGCCAGCTTTGTGCAGTTGCAAGAATTTTCTGCTGTGTATAATTCAATTTCTGCTCATTCTTTGGTAATTTTTTTACTTCAATATCCTCATTTTTTTTACTTTTATCAGGCAGCGGTTGTTTATGCTCTCTTGCCTCTGTATATTCATCTTGCTTGCTTGTGCGTTCGCTCGAAAACCTTACGCTACTTGCGCAAGCAGTTAAAAACAGAATTATTAATATCAAACCAATATTTTTTAAGTAATGGATCATTTTTTAGTAAAAGTTAATATTAATCTTTTAATATAATTTGTAGCTTTCGATAATATATCAGAATTAATAAGCAAAAAAAGTACGGCAGAAGTTAGAATAAAACTTGCTTTTAGAATTGATTCGTTCATTTTCCCCCCAAAGTTTTTATTCCTTTTATGAAAATTTAGCAAAAAATATGCCACTAAGTTTTTCTAAGTGGCATTGTTTTTTCTTTTCTGTAATGAAATTATCTGCCGCCAGCAATCGAAATTCGTATATCCAATCCTACTTGTGTTGTATGGAAACCTGGTTGGGCTGCTCCTTCGTTAAATGTTCCCTCGTATCGGAAGAAAAGCGATGCAGTTACGCGGTTGCTCATCGAATATCGGGCTCTCGGCTCGACTATGATTTGTTTGTTACCAGTGAGTGTACGCCCGTTTTTGTTTTTACCTGTAAAGCTCGAACGGTCTAAAACGTCAAACGTAGTGTTCGAATTGTCTTTGAATGTGAAAAGAAAACTGTATTCCAAATCATTTTGCAAACGTATTCCAAACAGTGGGAACTCAAATCCACGTTTTGTATAGCTTGCTTGGGCTGTGATTTCGTTTGTTGTTTGCTTCGAAATAGTTGAGCGTCCTGCGGCATTTAATTGATATGATGTCTGCGAAATCCATTTCAAGCTTGCGGTGAGCAAACCATCGAGCTTATCTTCATCAAAATTAGCTGTTACACCAATTACAGGATTAAAACCATATTGCACAATTTGATTTTGTATTGATCGCCCGTTATCAGTAATGGAGGCACTTTCCTGATATGTGGAGGTATAAACGTGATCAACGGTAACTTTCTTTACATAATCTTTCCAAAATGCGTATTTTTCAAGTCCTTCCCAACGTATTCCATAGTTTAAGCTCGGTAAAAATTTCCCAATTTTACCGCCTGTTAGCGAGAACATTTCAAGTCCTTCGTAGAATGACCGATTTAGTGCCTCCAATAGCTTTTGGTTCTTCGAAACTGTGTCCAAATCTGAGTTAATAATTCCAACTTTACGTTGATTATATAGCTCTACAACGTGCTCTATTGTGTTCTGGAATGGATTAAATCCAAAGATGGTTGGGAAAGTCAAATAAGTGCGGTTGTATGTCTCTGTTATAATAACGTTACGAGGTGTAGGACGCCCGAACTCGTCTGTTTCAACTGTTTGATTGCGATTATATCCAAGAGCCGATTTCCAATTAACATCCAATGTAGCACCCTCCCAAAGCGGGCGTGAAGTTCTTGCTTCGAGAGTTGAATTCTGTGCAAAATTCTCTTGCAACACGGCATTTGGCGGACGTCGCCCTTTGCTTGTTTTAAAACCAAAGTATGGGAATTTATTGCTACCAGTCATTTGAAAATCACCGTGCGGCGAGCTTACAAGCCCAAGCTGGTATGGTGTCGATGGTCCGAACATTTCTAAACTTTGACGTCCCAAGAAGCTTCTTGCCCAAACGTTTGAAATACCAGTCCCACCAAAAACACCTGGATTTTGTGCCGAATTTGTTTGATTAAATGTAAAATCAATCTTTTCCCAATCGAAAAATACTGTTTTAATAAAGCTTGAAAAACCACTCAATTGATTTCTACTTGTATCCGGCTGAGCAGGACGGCGTCCTAATGGATTTGATTTTATGCCAAACCATTCATCGGACATTGATTTAAGCTTGATTGATTGATTAACTCTGATATTATTAGAGAAACCGGCGCTTTTTGCTATATCACGAATTTTTGGATCTTGCTGCATCGGATCTGTCCAGTTGTAGCTTGTGCTTAACGAACCTGATATATCAATAAAACTGGAAATATTTGCAATATTTGGAAGTATTGGCTTGAAATTTATTGCAAAATTTTGAGAATGAAGATTGTCTTTTCCTAAATCGATCCACTTATCTTTAAAGAAAATCTGGCGTGCAAGCTCGCTACCTGTTCTTTGGCGTCCGAATTCATCAAGCTCGAACGGCACAAGTGTAGAATTTGTTGTAAAATTATAATCAATAATTGGATTGATGAATCCACCTTCGGTAAGCTTCCAATTAAATCCAGCAGAGCGGTTAGCTGAGAAATCTCTTATCACGGGGCTTGGGAAATCCAAAAAGCGTGATTGTTCGGTCGCACGGCGACGTGTCATATCAAGTCCGCTTGTGAAATTGGATGGGTGAAAATTTATTTTCCAGTTTTTGTAAGCACCGAAAAAGGGAATATCTCCGATCCAAGTAAGCGGAGTTACCGATAACAGAGAAGGAATTGGCAAAGCATACTGCAAGTTAAGCCGCCACATCCAATTAAAGCGTTGTCTATAAAGTGAAGAGCGTTCGAACTCCTGTGCATAAGAATATCCGATTGTTACACGGTTGAATGTTTCCGAAACAAGCCAATGTTTAACAGGAATCCCGAGTTTAATACCAGTTAATGCCCAGCTATCCTGCACTTTTAGTGTTTGCGAAGCTTGTTTTACTTCTTCGGCAGCTCTGTTTGCTTCCTCCTCGCTCAGTCCAGCCGCACGAGCTCTTTGGTATGCCGCTCGAGCAGCTTCATTGAGATTGACATCCGAATTTGCTTGATAAACTGGCTTATCGTTGAATTCAGCATGAGTGTATGTGATTGGCACTTTCATTTGGCTGAAGCTTTTTGGAGCGAATTTATCCAAATTGCCAGTCATCGTTATATTCCACTTGGTTGAATTAAGTCTATTCCCAAAACGTTCTTCAATTCTATGGAAATTTGGTTGGTATGTATTAAATGTAGCGTCGATTGTACCTAAATCGGCAAGTTGCATATTAAATCCGGCAATGCCAGCCCAATCATTAGAAGCTTCTGGATCAAGCAAACGTATTTCATTAATCCACATAGTTGTCGATAATTCTTGAAATGCATCTGATGGATTAGAAATGCCTATGCCAAAAAACTGCACCCTTGTAAGAATTGGATTACCTTTTATTGCAAATGTTGCAAGTGGATCCCCTGGAACAGGGAAGACCTGCCTTTGCCATTGTAGAGATGTATCTCTTAGTTGCTTTATAGCAGTAAGTTCAGCCAATTTTATCTCAATATCTTGCCAACCTCGCAAAAGTGGACGCCTGTATTCATAATAATTAGCTGAATCGATACCGAAACGTATGAACGCATACGCTTTCGCTTTTGCCCCCGCTACCATATTCGATGGCATTGAGCCATCGCCGTGAATGAAAAACTTCAGCTTCTTATAGTAGAAAATATCCATCTGACGGAAAAATCGGACAGCCATTCTCTCTTCGCCCCAACGTAAATTCCGAACCGATAGCGAGAGCGACTGCTCGTTCAGCCGTATATCTTGCGTTGGGTCAGGATTATTCAGCAAGCGCGGTGCTTTCACCCCTGGTGGCATTGTGTAGAAATCTGGTTCCCCGGAATTTTCCCATAAATTTACAAATGATACCGATAAAATGCTGTCCTGCGGTGGAACATCGCTCAAATTGTGCGAACGCAACCATTGCGAACCAACAAGCCGCCAATCTGCAATTTCTCCACGAAATAGCCCACCTTGGAAACGAACCCTTACATACTGTATATTTGAAAATTGCGGATTTCCAACGAATGATTTCGGTTTACGAATAGGAATTCGATATAAATACCAGCCTTTTTCGGGATTTCCACCAACTATTTGTGGATTATTATTTGGATCTGGTAACAAATCGACTTCATAAGTAAAATATGAATTATCTAAATTTATTTGCAAACCATTATTAGGATTCATTGCTTCTTTATCAGGGAACTGACCTAATTCGGAAACACGTGCATTACCTTCAAAATTATTATAAAACTCGAAATCAGCTTCACCACGCTCTTCGTCTCGTTTGTTAAAGTTGAATTTGTAATTATCTCGCGCAGGGTCGTCCTCTAAATTCAAAGGATAAGGATATTCTTCTTTTTCTTTTGCATCATTTTTTGCATCAATACCGACATCTTCACCAGCATCGATTATGTTATTAGGAAATGGGTTGGCTTCAGTTATGCCATCTTCGCTGTCAGGGGTTTTGTTTGGTATGATGTCTTCGCTGATTTGCCCTAAATCTATAAACATTTTCGTGTTATTTGGATCCCACTCGCCGATTTTCATCATTATTTCGATATACTCTATATTTTCATTATCAAAATTAGTGTTGAAAGAAGAAAGAAGTCGTGTCATACCAGCCCAAATTTTTCTCTTGTTCTCGGGCTTCGATGAAAAATCATTATTTGGATCATATACAGGATTCAATTCATCAATAAATTCCGGGTTCTTGTTGTAAATACCACGCTTTCTTGGATCGAAAACAATGTATAATGGGCTAATGTTCATTCTACCTTGCTGGTATGATCTATTTTTTGGATAAACATCACGGATTGGAACACGTGGTATAAAAAATTGATACCAGAACATTTTGCCACGATAAAGGGTGCGTCCTTCGTCTGTTGTGTCGATAAAATTATCTTCGGGCGGTGCGGAATGTTGCCATTGTGTGGGTATAAGCCCCATTGGTATATATCTTTGTGCTCCTTCAAAATCATCTATATAAACTACAGGCAAATTATTGTCCGATGAAATTTCAGAGCGTCTTTTATTTGGTTCAGGCATAATCATAGCCCACTCGCCTTTTAAGGTCATCGATGATGGTGCCTTTGTATCATAGAATGGCAATAAATCTAATGCCTTTGTTAGCCATGGTGCATTCCAGTTTGCTCTTCCATCAAATCCAAACATAAAATTGGAAACAGGCTCATCACCTAAACGCACTCGGTCGATAACAGCTGATTGATCATAGTACATCATCGTCATTCCAAGTCCTGCGTTTGTATTACGCGATTTCCATAAGTTCAAATCAGCACGCAGCCCAGCAAGTGTTTTGGTTGCCACAGTGAAAATGTCGTGCTGTTCGTATTCAACACGCAAATTGGCATTTGGCAAAGTAGCTCGTGGATTGCGAATTGTAACAACGCCGGAATAATAATCCACTACATAATCTTCATATTCGCGAAGTGGCACTCCATCCAAAGTTACACGAACACTATTCGGTGGCAACGAAAAAGCATTCAGTGCAATTCTATTTGTTTGACGACCTGATACCTCACCGCTAATAACAAAGCGATCGCGTGCTGTGTTGCGTCTGGCTGCGTCATAAGTTGTATCATAAACTTGGTCGAATGCATAAATTTCTGCTATTTCAGGCGTTCCAAGCTTTGAGAAATACCGCCTAAGCCCATCAGAAAATGGTTTTACGTGTGGTAAAGTTATCTCACCTCGGATGGGATCGAAAAATGGAGGACGCAAATCAAATTGCCCGTCTGGTGGAACTGCTCCTGTTGAGTTATTTACCTGGTCAACGCCGAATATTGTAACTAATTTATCCGTTGCTCCTTCAATTAAATCCGTAGAGTCGTTTGTTTGCCTAAAATACCATATCCCAATTTTAGTTTCTGCAATATTTACATTTGTTGCATTTATCGAATATATATTTTTCATTTGACGATCCCACAAAATCTTGTATCCAGGAACAAGATTGGGTCTGTAAATTAGTTTCAATATGAGTGTATCTCGCTCGCCAACCATATCGGAAAACTTACCGTAGTAAATATCATCATCTGGGCTTGGAGTTTCGCCTTCAATGCGGTAAACAACGCCATAAGTTCTGTCCTGCCGCATATTATAAATTGTGAGAGTCCCAAGATTGTAATCCACGTGATATTTTGTTGAATCCAGCAAAATAAAACGTCCACGCTCAACAACTCCAGCCTGAATAGGACGGTTTTTATCAGCTGGCGACCAATCTTCGCCTTGTTTTAACTTCCTGCCTGGTAAATCAGCTATTGCAACTGCATTTGCTACAAGCGGATTTGATATTTCTGTGATTGCTTCCCAAACTTCAATTTGCTTTACTCGCAAATTTGAAGCACTTTTTGGAATAATTGGTGTTGAATTTCGGAAATATTCGTTATAAACTTCCCAGTATGCTGTATCAAGGAAAAAATGATTCTTTGCATAATCATAAGGGCGTATCGTGAAATACTGCTTGCTTGCACCGCCACGCACATCAACAAACTTTCTCTGACCACGTCGCTGTGAAAATACTGATTTTAAAAAGAGCGGACCAAACTGAAAATCGGCACGAACGCCAAAAAGTGCACTTCCCCCACCAATTAAAGTCGATGGTATCTGAAAATCAACATTTCCAAACTCAATTTTCTTAATAATGTCATCATCTTCACCTTCAAAACCGACTTTGAACTCATTTTCATATTCAAATTGGCGCCGGGTGTTCCAATTTGTTCCCAGGCGCAGTTTATCGCCGATTTGCCCTGAGACATTTACTCTAATATCTTGCTGGAAAATAGGGGAAGATTGCGTTTGCCCAAAAGCCGAGACAGTTCCCAAATTCTGCGAATCCCATCGCCAGCCAATTCTGAGATTAACTTCACCATTGACATTAATGCTGACTGTCGGTTTACCAAAAATACTTGTTATTGGGCTTGGTGGTATAGGTATTGTAAGCCCAGTTGCTTGCCCAATCATCGCTGCAAGATCGCCTCCGGAGAGTGCTTTTTTCAGATCGTAGCTTGTTTGAAGAGAATCCCAAATTTGCTTCTGCACATAATCTTTTCGCGCCGCAAGATATTCATCAAAAGTTACAGGATATGCAGTATTGACAGCAACAGAATCAAAATATTCTGTGTAGCGAAATTCGCTCAATGTGCTATCCAAATATGCATGCGTTGCAAGATAGCTCGGCAAACGCTTCTTGTAATAGAGTGTTCGCTCGATTTCTGGGGCTTTCAAAATTATTAGTCTATCGCTTATAGTAGTATCACGTTGGAAAATCGTTCTGCTCTCGATTTCAATATCTTGATAATTAAAACCAAGTGCATAAAACAAATTAGGTGAAAGTAAATATAAAACTGGAAGGAATGATTTATTTATATTTTTGTTAGTTTCGGAATATAGTTTTGTTACAGCGAACAAAACACTGAACACGAGAATGGTTGCAACAGCTTTTTTGTTAATATTGCCCAATTTACTTTTCAAAATTGTTAATAATAACTATTACTTATCTTAGAAAAACAAAATTATCATCTAACGTTTTGCAAAACTACAAGTTACAAAAAAGTAAAAACTTAATAAAAGCAAATATAATTGGTAGGCAATATTTTATAACTGCTGCACCTTAAAATGTTTAACAGAACAAAGAACTTTTTTAAAGACGAGTTGAAATGCTAAGTCTATGCAAATTCGTTCCACTTCCATATTGGGAAAAAGCATAATCAAAATTGAAATCCTCTAATACAATGCCGAAACCACCGCTAAAACCAGTCATACCTTTATCGTAAGAGCTTGCAATTTTAGAACGTATATGATTATTATACCCTATGCGCAATTGAATATAGCGCCCTAAGTATATTTCTCCACCAAGCGAGAAATTCCTAAATTTTTCAGCAATATTTTTTGATTTATCAGCTAAATGATGAAAATTAATATTTGCAAGCAAAGGCAATCCACGCAATCTGTGATTTGCACCAATTCGTACATCTAATGGTAGCTTCTCGTGGCGTCCTTCAAGAGTTGTTAGCTGGCTGCCAGCATGCAAAATGCTAAAAGCTAAATTGGAACGCCCATCAGGTAGTTTATAGAGTAGCCCTGCATCAACAGCCATTGCCGAAGTTGATGCTTTTTCCAATGATAAATATGCAAATTTTAAGGTTAATCCATAATACAAGTTTGTATCGAGTGTGTTTGAATAAGATACTCCAAACATCAAATCATTTGCCGAAAAAGTGCCCGGTAGTTTATTGCCATCGCTATCATAGTAATCAAAAGAGCCGTAAGAAGTGAAAGCGATACTTCCTGCTAAACGCCCAATTTTTTCAAAATCACGGTAATATGTAATATTGCCACTATTGATATCTAAGATGTGCTTTGTAAAAGTGAATGAAAAATTTCTATCTTCTACTGTTTGTATAGTCGCGGGATTATAGAAAATTGCCGATGGGTCGCCAACAATAGATGCAAAACTGCCGCCAAGCCCTGCTGCACGAGCGCTTGAAATATTCCTCAAAAAATTAAACGGCGTGCTCTCCGCAATAAGAAATGTCGGAATAATAAAAGTTAATATAATTATAATTTTTTTCATAATCTTCTCGTTCAACTTATGCAATTACGCAGAACGTTTCAATTTATTGATTGCATCAATAAAAATCTGTGGCGGTTTGACAGGCTTCATCGTTTCTTTATTTAAAAAACAATGCGTTGTATATCCCTCAGCAACCAACTCTCCGTTGCGTATTATTCGATAATTAAATCTCAAAATCGGTTTAGTATCCCAGTCGAGCGTTGCTTCAATATCCAGCAAATCATCATAAAATGCTGATTTTACATATTTAACATACGAATCAACAAGTGGTAAATAATAACCGCAATTTTCCAAATCTGCATAACTTAAATTAAAGTGGCGCATAAGCTCAACACGTCCCACTTCAAAATAAGTCAAGTAATTACCATTATAAACAAATCCCATTTTGTCGGTTTCAGCGTAACGGACTCGCACCTGTGTTGTATGTTTTATCATAACTTTATCCTTGGTTTTCTTTTTGAAATGCTTTTTCGAAAATTTCAATCAATCTTTCAAAATCATCAATCGAGTAAAATTCAAATTCAATGGTACCACTTTCTTGATTTTTAGGTGATATTTTTACATTTGTTGCGAAAATATGACGCAAGCGATTTTCTATTTCCTCTAATTGTAAAGCACTTTCTTTTGGCAAGATGTCTTGTTTATTTTTTGGTGCGGCTATACGTTTGCCATCGTAAGTAAATTTTACTTTACCTTTTTGAATATCACGTACGAGGTTTTCAGTAGCACGCACGGACAGTTCTTTTTCTAAAATTTCGTGGCTTGCGGCAATCATTTTCGCTGGGTCGTCCAAAGCCAGTAGCGTTCGTGCATGCCCCATCGATAATTTCTTCTCACGGACGAGCTCCTGAATGCTTTCAGGCAAACGCAATAGGCGCAAAAAATTTGTTACAGTTGTGCGGTCTTTGCCAACTCGTTCAGCCACTTGCTCTTGTGTGTAATTACATTCCTCAATAAGTCGATTGTAACCGTGAGCAATTTCTATTGGATTTAAGTTTTCACGCTGAACATTCTCGATGAGTGCAAGCTCAAGCATTTGCTTATCAGTAACATCATCAAGCACATAAGCGGGAATTTTCTTCAATCCTGCTGCTATCGATGCTCTCAATCGACGTTCGCCTGAAATTAACTCATAACCATTAATCGAGTGGCGAACTGCAATTGCCTGAATGACGCCGTGCTTTAAAATAGAATTTTTCAGCTCTTCAAGGGCTTCTGGATCAAAATCCCTCCTTGGTTGGTAAGGATTTCTCTTAATTTTATCTATATCGATTAAAGTAACAGTTCCTTTGGTTTCTTCACTTGTAGTGCTTTCTTGTGAAACTTTAAAACCTTTTTCTTTATTAAATTCAACAGAAGGGATTAAAGCGCCAAGCCCTTTCCCGAGTCCGTGTTTGATCTTGTCTTTTTTGGGTAATTTATCTTCTGTTTGCTTTTCCATTTTCAGTTTATTTGTTTATGGAATTACGTTTTAAAATTTCAGATGCCAGATCGAGATAATTAGCTGCCCCAGTGCAAGTAGCATCGTAAAGCAGAACGGGTTTGCCGTGCGAAGGCGCCTCGGAAAGCCTTACGTTCCTTGCAATAAGGGTATCGAACACCTTCCCTTCGAAATGACGGCGCACTTCTTCGACTACTTGGTTTGATAAACGCAACCGAGAATCATACATTGTTAGCAAAACGCCCTCTATATCTAAATCTGGATTTATATGCAAACGCACAATTGATATTGTATTGAGCAATTGCCCAAGCCCTTCAAGTGCATAAAACTCGCATTGCACAGGTATTAACACCGAATTAGCTGCCGATAATGCATTTAATGTAAGCAATCCCAAAGACGGCGGACAATCGATTATAATAAATTCGTATTTATCTCGAATTTTACTAAGCACATTACGTAAAACCAATTCGCGATGTTCTAAATTAACCATTTCGATCTCAGCACCAACCAAATTTATGTGCGAAGGCAATAGATGCAAATTTGGCATTTCCGTTTGCAATATTGCTTCGTTTGGGTCAAGTTCGTTTACCAGCACTTCATAAATCGTTTTATCTAATTCCTTAGTATCAAAACCAATTCCACCAGAAGCATTTGCCTGCGGATCAATATCTACAAGTAGCACTGGCAGCTCACGTGCAGCAAGCGAAGCTGCCAAATTTATAGATGTTGTTGTTTTACCTACGCCACCTTTTTGGTTAGCAACAGTGATGATTTTACCCATAAATCAAAAATTCCAAATTTCACCAAATTTCACATTGAAAAATAAAATAGCCGAAAGCACAAGGCTATGCCGCAGTGTGCCGTTAAATATCAGGTCTTTAATTTCCCTTAGTGGCAATAATTTAATATTTATCAACTCGTTTTCGTCCAGTTTTTGCTCGAGTTTCTTTTGGCAGCCGAACCAAACATAGTGATAACACCTATTCCCTAAAAATGCAGGATTTGGCTCGACATATCCGAGCAATTGTGCCCTGCCCTCACCGACGTATCCAGTTTCCTCTGTGCACTCCCGTTCTGCAGCATTTTGATGATATTCACCATGTTCGATAAGACCAGCTGGAATTTCAAGCGAAATATTATCGCTCCCATGGCGGTATTGTTCTACAAGCACAAGATGCTTATCTGTTGTAATTGGCAATATATTAACCCAATTAGGCGATTTCAATGCGACAAATTTAGATTTCGTTTTCTTAGCAGGATGAACTCTTGTGTAATAATAGAGGTCGAATATCTTGTAGTTTCCTACATATTCTTCATTTATTGTTTCCCAGCGGTTTATTTCCATAATTTATTTTCTATAAAATAAATAGCAAAATTAATTAATTTTCTTCATCAAATCAAATTAATTAAAAGAGTAATTTCGCTAATAAATTCAATATCATAATCAGCTATATATGCTCTGTAATTTTATCGAAAGGAATTTGAGTTTGCTCACCGTTAGACATATTTTTCAATGTTAAAGTGCTGTTTTTCAATTCTTCATCGGCAATGATTAAAACAAATGGGATGTTCAATTTGCCAGCTTCTCGCATTTGTGCTTTCATAGAGCGACGTTGCAAATCAAATATTGCACGTTTCCCAATGGAACGAAGTTTCTCGGCTACTTCGAATGCGTATTTTGTATAATTTTCATCAGCTGTAACTATATAATAATCTGCAATCTCTTTAACTTGAGGCAACTTTGCAATGCTTTCCAAAATAAGCAAAAGGCGTTCGGCTCCCATAGCAAAACCAACTGCTGGCGTTTCTTTCCCACCGAGCTGGTTAAATAACGAATTGTAACGCCCACCACCACCGAATGAATCCTGTGCTCCAAGGCTACTGTGTTGCAGTTCGAAAACCGTATGGCTGTAATAATCAAGTCCACGCACCAATCTTGGATTAATTTCGTATTTTATTTTTAAATGATCGAGCAATGAAAGAACTGCCTCAAAATGTTCCCGGCTTTCTTCATCGAGATAGTCGAGTATGACTGGAGCATTCTTGATAATTTCTCTGTCCTGCTCGTCTTTCGAGTCGAGCACACGTAAAGGGTTAAGCTCCATACGAACTTGGCTTTCTTTTGATAATCGGTCCTTGTTAGTTCGCAAATATTCAATTAGTTCGGCTCTGTATTTTGCACGAGCTGCATCATTGCCTAATGAATTTATCAGCAAAGTGTAATCATCAATACCTATTGCTTTGCAAAATGTTGTTGATAAATGTATAATCTCCACATCGCTTTCAGGATAAGGCGAAGAAATACATTCTGCTCCATACTGATGAAACTGACGCAAGCGTCCTTTCTGCGGGCGCTCGTAACGGAAAAAAGGTCCAAAATACCACAAACGTGTTATCGATTGCTGCTGATAAATGGAGCTTTGTATTACTGCACGCACAAGAGATGCAGTCATCTCGGGACGCAAGGTGATTGATTCGCCACCGCGATCTAAAAAAGAATACATCTCTTTATTTACAATATCTGTTTGCTCGCCAACACCACGCGAAAAAACCTCAGTTTTCTCAAAAATCGGTGTGCGTATTTCTTTATAACCGAATTGTTCTGAAATTTGCCGAGCTATCTGCTCCAGATATGTCCAATTGTCAATTGTGTCAGGTAATATGTCCTTTGTTCCACGAACAGCTTGTATCATAATTGTTCCTATTTTGTGAAATGATATAGTGCTATACCAACGGAAACAGACACATTCAACGACTCTGCATTGCCGTTGCCAGGTATTTTAAATGTAGAGCTCAATATTTCTTTCATATCGGGTGAAATCCCATTCGATTCGTTGCCGAAAACCAATCCAAAATGCTTTGGCGGTTTTATTGTGCTTATATGGTTTTCGGAATTTACATCAGCACCAAATAATTTTGCTTTTGAGAAATTTTTCCTTATAAATTCAATTAAGTTGTCAGTATAAATTACCTTTATGCGAAAAATCGAACCCATTGTAGAGCGAACAGTTTTGGGATTAAGTCCATCAACTGCGGCATTCCCAACTATAACCTGACTAATACCGAACCAATCAGCCGAGCGGATGATTGTACCAAGATTCCCAGGATCGCTTACTCCATCAAGCACAATAAATGATTCTTTCGGATTTACCTTTTGCTCTTTTGAATTGACAACAGCAAGAATTCCCTGCGGCGATTTTGTATCGCAAAGCTGATCAAACTGATGCTTCGGTGCGATATAAACTGGCACACCTTTTTCATTAAATTTATCAGCAAGCTCGATAATGTTGATAGGAGAAGACTCCCGCACTACGATAAACTCTGCCTGATATGTGCTTTTAAGCAATTCTTCTACCAGTTTTTCGCCTTCTGCAACAAATAATCCATTTTCGTCTCGTGTTTGCTTGTGGTGTAGCGATTTGATAAATTTTCTAAGTCGCTGACCTATTGGTATTGCATACTGCATTATATTTGTGTAAATTGTAATTAAACTAATTTAATTTGGCAATTTAAATTTTTTTAATCAATTATTCAAATGCTATAAGGAATTTTATGAATATTTATAAAATTTTGCAAAGAAAACGTGATAAGTTTGAATTATCGGACGATGAAATTGAATTTTTCATCAGTTCCGTGCTAAATGGTGAGATTTCCAACGAGCAAATAGCTGCTCTTCTTATGGCAATTTGCATAAATGGTATGACCAAAAATGAGGCATTTGCTCTTACTCGGGCTATGCTTAATTCTGGCGAAAAGTTGGATTTTCGCTCAATCGGCAAACCTGTTGTTGATAAGCATTCAACTGGTGGGGTGGGCGATAAAATTTCGCTCATTCTTCTTCCTATACTCATTTCTTTTGATTTGTGTGTTCCGATGATTTCAGGTAGGGGATTAGGTCATACTGGCGGAACAATTGATAAGCTCGAATCTATTATCGGATATAATGTGAAGCTCTCTTTTGACAAGTTAAAACAACAAATCGAACAAATTGGCGGTGCTATTATTGCACAATCAGAAAATATAGCCCCAGCTGATCGTATAATTTACTCTATTCGTGATATTACAGCAACAGTCGAATCTGACGCACTTATTACTGCCTCTATTCTTAGTAAAAAATTAGCCGAAGGGCTCGATTGCCTTGTGTTGGATTTGAAAATTGGGAACGGCGCATTTTATCAATCGCTCGATAATGCCCAAAACTTTATGAAACTTATGATGGATGTTGCTAATTCCTTCGGTATAAAGTTCAAGATTATTCCAACTGATATGAACTCACCTTTAGGTTATTACATCGGCAACTGGCTCGAAATTGTGGAAACGCAAAATTGCTTACGTGGGGATTTCCCCGATGATCTGAGGAAAATTACATACGAGCTTGCAAGTGAACTGCTACTTCTTGCTGGAAAATTCCAAAATAAGACTGATGCACTCGTCGCAGTTGATGAGGTCGTCTCGAAAGGTATTGCCTACGATAATTTCTTGCGTTGGATCGTTCTCCAAGGTGGGAATCTCTCGCAATCAGAAAAAGAATACGCTAACGTTCCAATTTATATCGTTCGTGCTCCTTTTGATGCAAAAATTAAGTCCTTTAATACAAAAGAAATCGGATTTGCTGCAATTGAGCTTGGTGCAGGACGAAATAAACCCAATGATTTTATTGATTACTCAGCTGGCATAAAATTGCTGAAAAAAGTCGGCGATTTATGCCAAAAAGATGAATCTATTGCAATTTTATATGCACGAGATACTTCAAAATTTGAGCCAGCAGTCTTCATTTTCAATAAAGCTATTGAATGGGAAAAAGTTTAATTATTATTGCTCTTTCTTAATTTTATTTTTAGTTTTGTTTTATTTTTAGGTGAAAAATGAACATTACAGTGATCGGTGCGGGCAAAAGCGGTATTTCAGCTGCTAAACTTGCCAAAAACAAAGGCGAAAAAGTTTTTCTTACCGAATCGAACTCTCCTTCGAATGAGCAAATAATAAATGAACTAAAAGAATTTGATATTGAATTCGAATTTGGGGAAAATTCAGATAAAGCTCTTAGAAATTGCGATTTGATTATTTCGTCGCCTGGGGTGCCGCCTAAGGCTGAAATTATTCGCAAAGCAGAAGCTCTGCGTATCCCAATAATAAGTGAGGTTGAATATGCCTATCGTTTTCTCAAGAATCCAATTATTGGCATAACTGGGACAAATGGGAAAACAACAACCACCGCACTTACTGCACACATTTTAAATCATTCTGGGAAAAAAGCTGTCGCCGCAGGCAATATCGGCACACCACTTGCATCGCTTGTGGATAATATTGCAAGCGATACAATTATCGTTGCCGAACTTAGCAGCTACCAACTCGATCGTTGCTACAATTTAAAGCCAGATGTTGCAGTTATCTTGAATATAACGCCCGATCATCTGAATTATCACGGGACTTTGGACAATTATATTAATGCCAAATATAAAATTTCTTTGCAGCAATCTGAAGAAAATTTATTAATTTTAAATGCAGACGATGAAGCAACTTTGGGAATTATCCCAAAAACAAAGGCGCAAGTTGCTTTTATCTCGCAAAAGCCGATCTCAAGGGGGGCTTATTTTGAGGACGGCTGGATAAAATTAGTTTGGCAGCATAACGAGGAGGAACTGATCTTGGCAAGCAAGCTTGGATTGCCCGGACTTCACAATGTATATAATTCAATGGCTGCTGCTCTTGCAGCACGTGCTTTCGAAATTCCTAACGAAGATATTCGCGATAGCTTGATGACTTTCCGTGGTGTCGAGCATCGCCTTGAATTTGTTCGCACAATTGATGGTGTCGATTATATCAACGACTCCAAAGCAACGAACATCAACGCTGCGTGGTTTGCTCTTGCAAGCTACACTCGCCCAATTGTTTGGATTGCTGGTGGACGTGGTGATAAAAACGATTATTCCCAGCTTGATGAAATAGTTCAGAAAAACGTTACAAATATTATTTGCATAGGCGAGGAAAAAGACGCAATTTTCAATCATTTCTGCATAAAAAAACGTTGCGTAAAGGTTGATACTTTGCTTGATGCTGTCCTTGCAGCAAAAGCTTTTGCTCAACCTGGCGAGGTTGTGCTTTTTGCTCCCGCTTGCAAATCTTTCGATATGTTCCTGAACTTCGAACATCGTGGCGAGGAGTTTAAACGTATTGTCAACGCTCTTTAATTCTTATACATAATATTAATCCAATTTTGTGTTACAAATTTTTTATTATTTAACACAAGTAAATTATATTTGTAAGATGTTAATTTACTTGTTTGTTTATGATTGAAACAATAATTGAATTTATTAAGCATATTCCACCTTTTTGGATATTGGTATTAGCATTTGTTATCACTTATGTAGAAAATATATTTCCACCTTCGCCATCCGATTCGATCTTGGTTTTTATGGGAGCTTTGGTTGCAAGCGAAACAGTTCATTTCCTGCCACTTTTAATTTTTGCAACTTTGGGTTCGACCTTCGGTTTTTTGACTATGTTTGTGCTTGGTGTTAAATTCGAAATGGGTTTTGTCAAAAAAGACCGATTAAAATTTGTTTCAAAAAAAGCTTTGCTTAAAGTTGAAGAATTATTTAAAAAGTGGGGATACTGGCTTATCGTCGCTAATCGTTTTCTCTCGGGGACACGTGCAGTGATTGCCTTTTTTGCTGGTATGAGCTTGCTTTCCTTGCGAAAATCTACTATTCTTTCGTTTATCAGTGCTCTGCTATGGAATTCTATTCTAATTTACTTAGGTTACGTTTTTGGTGAAAACTGGAAAATAGTTGATGAATATATGACGCTCTATGGCAACATACTTTTGCCTATCATTATTGTCTTAATTATTGCTTATTTTGTATATACTTACATCCAAAGTAGGAAAGAAAGTGAAAATACAGAAAATTAATTTAGAAGAATACAACTACAATTTGCCAAAAGAAAAAATTGCATTATTCCCGCTTGAAGAACGTGATAAAAGCAAACTTTTGGTTGCTTATTCTAAAACGCAAAAAATTATTCACTCGAATTTTTTTGAAATTGACCAATACATACCTGAAGGATCCTTGATTTTAGTCAATTCAACAAAAGTCATTCACGCAAGAATTTTCTTAAATAAATCCACCGGAGGAAAAGTCGAGCTACTTTGTGTTCATCCGTTAAAACCATCGATAGATCCCCAGCTTACAATGCAAACAGCTAGCAAATGCGTTTGGAACTGCATAGTAGGTGGGCGAAATGTTCGTGAAAATATGGTTCTCAAGGATTCGCACAATATACTTACGGCTAAAATATTATCACGCAAAGATAATTACGCAGATGTTGAATTTTCTTTCAACCCAGACAAATCTTTTGCAGAAGTGCTCTCAGAAATTGGCAAAATCCCGCTTCCACCCTACATAAATCGTGATGCCTCAGCTATTGACGAAGATCGTTACCAAACAGTCTATAGCCGTGTGCAAGGTTCTGTTGCGGCTCCTACTGCAGGCTTGCATTTTACTGACAGAGTAATAGACAAATTAAAAGCTAAAAATGTTATTTTCGATGAACTCATATTACACGTTGGTCCTGGCACTTTCGTCCCAATTGATAAAGATGTAGAGCAGCACGATATGCACGAAGAGCGATTCTTTGTCTCATCTTCTACAATTGAAAATATAATTTCCAATATTGGTTCTGGTGCTAAAATTATTGCAACTGGCACTACAACTTTACGTACTCTCGAAACTCTCTATTGGATTGGAGTGAAATCTCACTATGAAAACTATGTCTTGGATGGTAGTGTTTTCTTAAATCAATTTGAACCTTATGAATTAAGCGAAAAGTATCCGGAAATTTCTTTTGTTGATGCATTTACTGCTATTTTAAAACAGCTTCAAAGCTCCAATACTGAATTTATTACAGGCACAACTAAACTTTTCATTGTCCCAGGCTATCAAATAAAGACAGCGGATGCTTTAATTACAAACTTTCATCTCCCGAAAAGTACCTTAATTTTGCTTGTCTCGGCATTTATTGGCGAATTCTGGCAGGAAATTTACAATGAAGCATTAGCCCAGAATTATCGTTTTCTTAGTTATGGCGATAGCTCGCTACTGATTAGATTCTGAAAACCCTATTTGCTTTCGAATAATGTTTTTAGCTTTTTTAAACCTTTTTCGTAGTCTGTTCCGATCATCTTATCGTAGAAAAAATTAAAGTAACGCCCGAACGGATAATCAAGATGCATTTCCATCCCCCAGACAACTTTTGTTTTGGTGCTGTCGAGAGCCTGAAATTTCATAATATCGAGTGCTTCGCTTTCCCACGGTTTTAAAAATACAACTTTGGATTTTATCAGTTGATTTGGTTTGCTATCGATGCGCTCAATATAACCTGTCCCCAAAGTGTCGCCATCCCACGCAATTTTTACAGTTGAATTATTATTCTTATCGATTGTTAAAACAAGCTCTTTTTCCATCTCCGTCCAAGGATTCCAATGCTGAAAGTTGTTTAAATCCATAACAAAATTATAAATACTATCAACTTTCGCATTTATCTCGATTTCTCGCTCGCTGTAAGCTTTGTTCGGTAAGAATATTGGTATAGCAAAAAGTAAAAATATAAAAATGCCAATTACAATTAGTAAAAATCTGAAAATTTTCATAATTTCTCCGAACTTTGATGAAGTTAAAACTAAATTTAAAAATAAATATCTATTAATCAAAACAAAAGTTAATTATGAAAAATTTACAAATTCTTCTGAAAACTCTCGATAATTTAAAAGAAAAACCATATAATTATAAATTCTACGTTCCTCAATTTTGGTTCGATGAACAAAATAGCAATACAATTGATATCAATCCTTACGAGTTTTTTATTGAGAGAATTAATAAAATATTCGAAATTTCTCGATCGAAAAATGACAATTCTGATATAGTTTATAATCTGTTTGTTCGTTTTGCAACTGCATTCGATCATCTTGGCACATGCAACTTGCTCGACTCGCCAAATGGTGCCTTCCGTCAAACAGGAACATTTATAAAGACCATTGCGATTTTGCCTTATTTGAAAAATTTAGGTGTAAGCACACTTTATTTGCTGCCAATTACTTCAATTGGTAAGTTCGGGAAAAAGGGGAATCTCGGCAGCCCATACTCAATTAATAATCCATATAAGTTTGATGAAAATTTATCCGAGCCAATGCTTAACTTGCCTGCTGAAACGCAATTTTTAGCTTTAATTGAAGCTGCACACTTGCTTGGTATTAAAGTAGTGCTGGAATTTGTTTTCCGCACAGCATCCATCGATAGCGAACTTGCTGTGCAGCATCCCAATTGGTTTTATTGGATTAAAGACAGCAACGAAACATTTAAACCACCCAAATTTGATGACGAAACACTCGAAAAAATAAAAAGCAAAGTTTATAAAAATGATTTCTCCAAACTTCCTGCTCCTCCTAATGAATACATTAATAGATTTACTGCAGCACCCAAGAAAGTCCGACGTTTAGAAAGTGGCAAATTAATCGCCTGCGATGAAAACAACGAGCAAATTACCGTCCCAAGCGCCTTTGCCGACTGGCCCCCCGACGACAACCAACCGCTTTGGAGCGATGTTACTTACTTGAAGCTTTACGATAACCCAAAGTTCAACTACATTGCCTACAACACTATTAGAATGTACGACCAAGAATTACTCTCGGTAGAATACGAAAATCGTTCGCTTTGGGAGCACATTCAAAATATAATTCCATACTACATACAAAATTTTGATATTGACGGCGTTATGGTCGATATGGGGCATGCTTTGCCCGAAAAACTTATGCGAGCTATTATCCAAAAGGCACGTGAAATTAAACCTGACTTCATTTTCTGGGAAGAAAATTTCACCGTAACCGAAAAATCTGTAGCCGAGGGCTATAATGCAGTGCTTGGTTATGTCCCATTCGATAGCCACATCTGCTGGAAAATGAAGCAAATTATCAAAAGATTCGAGCGAAAAGAGTTCCCGATTAATTTCTTCCTTACCCCTGAAAATCACAATACAAAACGTGCTGCAGCTCGTGATGGGAACAAAAACTTCTCAAAAATGATTTGGACTGTATTTTCGTTCTTGCCTGCGATAAAATTCATACACAACGGATTTGAGCTTTGCGAAACTGCCCCTGTTAACACTGGCTTGGGCTTCTCGGACGCAGAGATTGCAAGCCATCCACCACAAAATTTGCCGCTTTTTTCTGCTGCAACTCTAAATTGGAATGAACACAACAACATAATATATCATATTAAAGCTGTTGAAAAAATGACTTTGTTTTTGAAAAATCACTTAAATAAAACAAATTTTGCAAATTTGAAATTAATCGAAACAAACGAACACATCTTGGCATTCTTGGTTGATGAAAAAATTCTTTGCGTTGCGAACTATTCAAATGACGAACAAGTTTTTGCCTTCGACGCTATCAAAAATGAATTGCTGCAAGAAATAGACATTTACAGCTTGAGAATATCAAATACTGAAACAAAGGTAAAACTTTTACCTTTCGAAGCTAAAGTGTTTCTTATTGAATAGTTTTTAAGAATTCGTTATTATCAATATGCCAGCGGATAGTTTGCTCGAGCCCGTTTTCAAAATCAACTTTTGGCTTCCAATCGAGAAGTAACTTTGCTTTGGAAATATCGGCACCAGTTTCGTTCATATCAGCATTATGGAAGTCTTTGTAAACAATTTTTGCTTTTTTGCCGAGCTTTTGCTCGATTAGCTTGATCATAAAATTAATTTCAATTGGTGTTTTTCCACCGCCCAAATTTATAATCTCGTAACCAACATCCTTTATAGCGGCAACGACTCCTTCGGCAATATCCTGAATGTATGTAAAATCCCGTTTTTGAGTGCCATCGCCGTAGATGACAATTTCTTGCTCTTTCTTAATCTTTTCGATGAATTGAAAATAACTCATATCTGGACGCCCAGCTGCTCCATAAACTGTGAAAAAACGTAATACTGAAACATCAATTCCATAAAGGTGATGATAAGCATATGCAATTAGCTCGGCGGACTTTTTGGTGGCTGCATACGGTGAAATCGGTTTATCCACCTGCATATTTTCTGTGAAGGGAACTTGCTCGCCTGCATAAACAGAGCTGCTCGAAGCAAGTACAAATTTCGGGACATTGTATTTTGCCGATAGCTCCAGCAAATTCAAAGTGCCAATAAAATTAGTCGTTGCATAAACAAATGGATTATCTATACTGGCACGCACACCTGCTCTTGCGGCAAGATTTATCACTGCTGAAAATTTATTTTGTGAAAAAATATTTTCTAAAATTTCAAAATTTTCAATGTCTAATTTATAAAATCTGAAATTATCGAAGTTCTTCAATCGTTGTATCCTATATTCTTTAAGTTTAGGGCTATAATAATCGTTTAAATTATCGACTCCGTCAATTTCAGCTCCAGACTGCAAAAGCAATTCGCAAACTTTTGCTCCTATGAAACCAGCAGCTCCCGTTACTAATATTCTGTTTCTTGTCAAAGCTCAATTCCTTTTTGTAAAAGAAAATCTCTGATTTCTATTGCCATCACTTGCCCGTGACGACCAATTTCATCCGAAAAGAAAATATCTATGCATTCTGAATAATCTAATTTTTTGTTCGTTTCGGTGAATAAATTAGTTATTTTTTGCATCAATTCTTGAAAATTGTTTACTCTAAAAGTATATCTCTCGAGTAAATCATATATATCTTGTGAAAGACGTCCTTTTGGTGGCAGCCTGAAAGTTAGAATAGGTTTGCCTGTTATCATAAATTCAGCAATTATCGAGCTTGTATCGGCAACGAATGCATCAGCTATCAAGATGTACTTATAAATATTGTCGTAATGATTAATAAAATGAACATTTGGAGTTGATTTTATTTGTTCGGTTATTTTTTTGGAAACCCAAGGATGAAGTGTTACAAAAACATTATATTTTTCAGTAATTTCGGACAGTTTATCATACCAAAAATCAACACCCGAAAGCCCCGAACTATCCCAAGTAGAGGAAAAAAGAATTGATTTCTTGCTCGGATCGCAAATTTGCTCTTTTAATTTTATTGCTTGGCAGATGTAATTTTCATCGAATAAAGTATCGCACTTTGGAAAACCACCCCAGCGAGCATTATGTATTCCAATTGCCTTTGCTTCTTCGACTTCCTTGTGCGATGTGAAGAAAAATAGATCAAATCTATTATATTTTTCGGCAGAGATAAAGCTTTTGAAATGATATGCACCGTGTCGCATCCCAATTTTTAGAATTTTTTTGCAAGGGAAAAGGTGCAGACTGTGGCGAGCCATAATAATGACGTCAGGGAATTGTGGATAAATACTGCATTTTATGTTATATCGTTTTTTTAGAGTTATGGCTAATGATTTGCTTTTAGCGATTATTTTAATCTTCGGTAGCAATTTGTGCACGTTCCGAAAAATCTCATAATCAATAGCTTCGTGGCAATAAAAGGCAACAATCTTTTTATCTCTGATTTTTGAAATTAAATTCCAAGCAAATCCGTAGGGAACTTTAAGCAAAATTTCCGAAAATACCATTATGCTTGCCCTAAAAATTTTGCCAGACCATAAGCAAGTTCCTCTTCAATTGTATGCTTTGCAAATTCTTTTCCCCAAGATGAGCTTTTTTTTGTAAAATACCCATCATTTTTAACTAAAACATTTAATCCGAAATGCATAGCCTGAAATTCAAGTAGTTTGTATGTTGCATCTCTTGCATCAAAGATTATATCCATAGATAAATAAGGTGTTTCAGGGAATGCTTCTTTGAATGAAGAAGCCGCATCTAATAGCTTTTCTTCGGGATCGAAATTTATATCAAATTTTTTTGCACCGCTGGCTCGGAAATTATTTTCATGATAAAATATCGTTTTATCCTTTGGGAAACAGGTGTTTGTTGATATTTTTGGAAATTGTGAAAGTTCACAAGAAATACCGTAGTTTTTAAGTTCAGAAATAAATTTCTCGGTGTTAATGCTCACCCACGGCTTTCTTGTTTGACCAAAGAAATTGTTTTTATCTACAATAAATAGAATTTCCATAAAATTACAATTATCTCATTAAATCATTGTAAACAACGAATGCCATAAATAAGAGCAAGATGATCAAGCCGCTTTGTTGAATTGCCATCTTCACTTTTACAGGAATTTCTCGGCGTAGTATTGCTTCGACTATGACGAAAACAAGATGCCCACCATCGAGAGCAGGGAATGGAAGAATATTAAGCACTGCAAGCGATACCGAAAGCAATGCTACAAAGCTCAAAAGGCTTATTATGCCGCGCTCTGCTTGTTGCCCAGCTTGTTTTGCTATCATAATTGGACCGCCGATTGATTCGCGGAACGACATATTGCCTTTAATTATCTGCCCTAATGAATTAAACAGCAAATTCACACTCGAAACGGTTTGCACCAAACCAAATTGTAATGATTCGAGTAAGCCGTATTCTTTGGTAACTGTTTTTCCTGTATAGATTTGCGAAATTTGCACTCCAATTGTGCCTTTCTCGTCAGGTTTTATAGAATCGCCGAGTATTTCATTGCCTCGTTTCCACTTTATGTATAGATTTCTATTGGGATTTGTTTTTAAAATATCAATAAACTGAACTATTGAGGTGATTTTTTCGTTATTGACTGAATAAATGGTGTCGTTTTTCTTAATTCCAGCCTTTTGAGCTGGTTTATCGAAAAGCGAAGCTAAAACGACAACCTTCAAATTTTCTGGTTCTATTCCAATAGTTTTCTGCTCAGATAAAATACGAATAAATTGCTCACCGCTCATTGATAATTTTAATGTATCGTTATCCCGTAAAATTTCAACAATCTTGGTTTTACCAAATTTATCAGTTGTGAATAATTTTATAAATTCATTCCAATCATTAACTTTTATATTGTTTACTGATAAAATTTTATCTCCAACATCAAAACCAATGATTTCGGCAACCGTGCCTTTTTTTACATATCCGACAGTTGTAGTCTGCATAGACTGCTCACCTTGGAAAAATATAATGCCGGCAAAAATAACTATCGCGAGCAGTGCATTCATAAGCACGCCAGCCGAGAGAACAAATATTTTTTGCAATGGATTTTTTGCACGGAATTCATATTTTTCGGGTGGTTTGCTTGTGAATTCTGTATCCATCGACTCATCGATCATGCCCGAAATTTTTACGTATCCGCCAATTGGGAAAATAGCAATTCTATAATCTGTGTGCCCCTGCAAATCTATATCTTCAGGTAATTTGCCAAAGGTAAAACCGGTTACTCTATTGTATCCGAATAAACGAAAGCCCATACCAATGGAAAATATTTCTGCACGCATTCCTGTCAGGCGAGCGGCAAGGAAGTGTCCTAATTCGTGAATTAAGACCAGAATACCAATGACAATCACAAAATAAAATAAATCATTAAGAAAGCCCATAATTTTCTACTTTATAGTTTTTTAATAAAATTACTAGTTAAAATTCTTGTTTCATAATCTAAATTGACGATTTCATCAATAGTTGGATTTTTAATAAACTCAACATTTTCCATAGCAAAAGAAATTGCCTTTGGAATATCGGTAAATTTAATGTCTTCATTCAAGAAAGCCTCGACTGCAATTTCATTTGCTGCATTAAGCACTGCTGGTAAAGTGCCGCCTTGCTCCAAAGCATCGTATGCAAAGCTCAGGCAAGGGAATTTCACACTATCAGGTTCGTAAAAAGTAAGAGTTGCAATTTTTGCCAAATCCAAGCGTGGGAAGTCATATTGCATTCTGTTTGGGAAAGTCAGGGCGTAAGAAATTGGGAGCCTCATATCGGGCAAACCGAGTTGCGCCTTTACCGAACCATCGACAAATTGCACAAGCGAGTGAATTATGCTTTGCGGATGTATGACAACATCAATTTGATTGCGTTGAACACCAAACAGCCAATATGCCTCGATTACTTCAAATCCTTTATTCATCATTGTTGCCGAATCAATAGTAATCTTGTTTCCCATATTCCAATTTGGATGCTTTAATGCGTCTTTGACAGTTAATTGCTCAAATTCTTTAATATCTCTTGCGAAAAACGGTCCGCCTGAGGCTGTAAGAATTATTTTTTCAATAGAAACTGTATCTTCGCCTACAAGGCTTTGCAACACGGCACTATGTTCGCTATCGACAGCCAAAATTTTTGCACCCGAACGTTTTGCAGCATTCATTATAACTTCGCCAGCGGCAACAAGCGTTTCTTTGTTAGCAAGAGCTATATCCTTCCCTTTTTCAATTGCTTTCAAAGTTGGCAAAACACCCGAAAAGCCAACCAATGCTGAAAGCACCATATCATTTTCATCATCAGCGGATGCTTCAATTACAGAGGCTTCGCCGCAAAGGATTTCGCCTTTGAACTGTGTATTTTTAATGAATTCCTTGTAATATTTCTCTTCTTTAATTACAACGCCTTTCGGTTTGTATTTCAAGGCTTGCTTTTCGAGTTCGACTATGTTCTTGTTCACAGTAAGCCAACCAATCTCATACATTCCATCAAGCGAGCTTATAACATCTAATGCCTGCTTCCCGATAGAGCCAGTCGAACCAAGTATTGTCAGTATTTTTTTGCCGTTTTTCATTTTTTAAATGTATTCATTTGTAATGTCTTTGTCTTTTCTAACCGAAACAAAACGAAATTTATCAATCGGTATACTATCGCTTTGTTGAACAGTAATTTTTACGAAATATCTAAGCATTAATTTTGAAATAATTGAAAATGTTCCCTCAGTAATATAAGTAGCAATATGAGGATGCAGTTGCAAAATGAGTTTAAATTCACGGCTGTTTTTGCGAAAATTCTTGAGCCAGTGTTCTATTGCATTGATTAATACTGATTTCGACATTATTCTGCCTGTGCCTTTGCATACGTGGCAAATTTCGCTTGTTTTTTCCTCAATGTTTTGATTTATTCTCTGACGTGTGATTTGCATAAGCCCAAGCTGTGTAAGCGGATAACATACCGTTTTGGCTCTATCTTTCGAAAGTAGTTTAGTAACCTCTTGATAAAGTTTTTTCCTGTTCTGCTCGATTTGCATATCGATAAAATCTATTATAATCATTCCGCTTAAATCACGAAGACGAATCTGCCGCACAATTTCTTGGGCTGCTTCAAGGTTTGTTTTGAAAGCATTTTTCTCTTGATCAGGTTCGTTACTGCGTCCTGAATTAACATCAATAACGTGCATTGCTTCGGTGTGGTCGAAGACAATGTCGCCGCCCGATGGAAGCGGCACACTCCGCTTGAAGGTCTTTGCTAATTCTTTCTCAATACCGAATGCTTCGAAAATTGGCTTATCACCAGTGTATAACTCAACTTTTTCAATAATGTGCGGAGAATTTACTTTTAAATAGCTGATTATTTCTTTATGCAATTTTTTCGAGTCAACTGCAAGAAGTTTGACGTTCTGGTCAAATAAATCGCGAACTACACTTGTTGCCAAACCTAAATCTTGATAAACAAGACCTGGCTTTTTCAGGTTTTCTGCTTTTTCGTGTACTACTTTCCAAATATCAAGCAAGTAGTTCCAATCACGACGGAGCTCTTCTTCGCTTTTGCCTTGGGCAGCTGTACGGATAATCCCACCGTAACCTTTTGGCAGAATGCTTTTTGCAAGCTGCCGCAAACGACGACGTTCCACATAAGATGGAATTTTCTTCGAAACACCCAAAACATTGTCAAATGGCAAAAGCACAGTATAGCGTCCTGGGATTCCAAGCTTTGTGGTTACTTTCATCCCTTTGCTATGGTATGCTTCGCGGATGACTTGCACAAGTATCAGTTGCCCTGGTTCTAAGTTTATTGTTACTTCGCCAGATTTTTTTGTATGAAATTTTACAAGTTTATTCGAAGTGCTCTTTTTGGTTGCTTTTGCTTTTTTGGGCTTATTGTTAGATTCGGCGTCTTCCTCCTCGAAAAACAGGTTCTTATCATTGCCGTCGTCCACATCCGAAAAATGCAAAAAAGCATCCTGATTAAGCCCAATATCAATAAAAGCCGCATTTATTCCCGATACAATTTTGTTTACACGACCAAGGTATATATTCCCAATTGATTTTTCTTTGTCTGGCAGTTCGATATAATATTCGGATAGCTTACCATCTTCTGTTATGGCAACCCTTACTTCATTAATTGCGGCATTTATAATTATCTCTTTCTTCATTAATCAATTTCATTCTGAACATTTAATAAACTACAAAGTTACACAATTTTAAGCATATTTTTAAAAAATTTGTTTTAATTTTTAGTTTTGTCTAATTGATGGTTTGTTAAAGTTTTAAATTTTTTGTATATTTGAGAAAAACTTGTGCTATGGCCGAAAAAATCAACATAAATCCCGATATTGAGTTCGAGCTTATTGATGATGTCAAGCTTGCAGCTAAAGTCATCCTTTTCAATGACGATTGGCACACATTTGATGAAGTAATAAATCAAATAATCAAAGCCACAGGCTATCCTTATGAAAAAGCAGAAGCTCTTACTTTCGAAGTTCACAACCGTGGGAAAGCCGTTGTTTATTCTGGTAGCTTGGCTAAATGTATCGAAGTTAGCTCGATTTTAGAAGAAATACAATTACTAACCGAAATCCAACTCTAAAAAGCTCGATCAAATATTAAAAATCGATATAAAATTCTATTAATTATCGGTTAATTGTCTTATTTTTGCATTATGAAAGATCAAGAAGTTTTAAATAGAGAAGTAAAAATAATTGCTAATAATAGAAAAGCTCGCCACGATTTCTTGGTTCTGCAAACTATTGAATGCGGTATTGTTCTCAAAGGCACTGAAGTCAAATCCTTGCGGCGAGGGCAATGCAGTTTGCAGGAGTCTTATGCAACTTTTCGTGGCGAAGACCTTTACCTTGTCAATTTCCATATTGCACCATACGAGCACGGCAACCGCGAAAATCACGAACCAAAACGCGATCGAAAGCTGCTTGTTCACAAGCGTGAAGCATTTAAATTAAAATCTGCTGTCCAAGAAAAAGGTGTAACCCTAATACCGCTTTCTATTTATTTTTCGGGGCATCTGGTAAAAGTCGAACTTGGGCTTTGCCGTGCCAAAAAGAAATACGATAAACGCGAAACCACCAAAAAACGCGAAACTGAACGCGAAATCCAACGCAAATACAATGTTTAAAGTTGTTCGATCTCCTCTTGCAACATCTGCTTTTGATAAGTTTGCTCATAGTAACCACCAAGCTCCATAAGTTCTTGGTGAGTGCCTATTTCAGAAATTTCACCGTTTTGAAATACAATTATGAAGTCGCAATCTTTTATTGTATTTAGCCTGTGCGAAGTAATTAATGTCGTTTGGTTTTTCAACACCTGATGTAGATTACTAATGATTTCCCGCTCTTTAGAAATATCCACAGCCGAAAGCGCATCATCGAGCATCAATATTTTTGCTTGCTTTAGCAAAGCACGTGCGATTGCAACACGCTGTTTCTGCCCGCCTGATAAAGTTATGCCACGTTCACCAACTATTGTATCGAAATTGTCCGGGAATTCCATTATTTCATCATAAATACCAGCTAATTTTGCTGCTTGGATTATTTCCTCTTCTGTTGCATTTTGCCGCCCAAAGCTGATGTTTTCTCTGATTGTAGTGGAAAATAAAAAAGTATCCTGTGGGACATAGCTTATACCTTCTCGTAATTTGCTTAAACTGTACTCTCTTAGCTCTATTCCATCTATAAATATTTCCCCTGAATATGTTTTGTAGCTACCAATCAACAAATTCATTAGCGTCGATTTGCCCGAACCAACCGCACCTACTATTCCAACAACACTACGAGCTGGAATATTTATTGAAATGTTTTTCAAAACCTTGTTTTCATCGCAATTATATGAAAATGATAAATCTTTAATCAAAATATTACCTTTTTTAATCTCGTGAGGCGAGTTATGATTATCCATATAATCATAGTGAAAGGATTTGAATAAATTTTCTAACCGTACAACCGATGCACTTGCTCGCTGTATCAAGTTTGTAATAAAGCCAATTGCTGCCACGGGCCAGATTAGCATCGTCAGATAAATAAGAAACTGTGTCAGTTCGCCTATGCTTATTTTTTTGTTTATCACTTCATAACCACCGTAAGAAATCACAATTACAAACGAAAGCCCAACCAAAACAATCATCACTGGCATAAAAAGCGATTGCAACCGTGCAAGATGTAGATTTTTCTTGTAATATTCCTTAGATAATTTCAAAAAATATTTCTCTTCTTGCTCTTCTGCATTGTAAGCTTTGATAATTCTTATTCCTGAAATAAATTCCTGCGATTGACGTGTTAGTTCGGCATACTTCTTTTGCACTTCGAGCGATGCTCGATGCACTCGCTTGCCCAGCATATATGTGGCATAAGTTATAAATGGAAGCGGTAAAAATGAAATCAATGTTATTTCTAAATTTATCGAAATCATAAAATACAAAACAAAAATGAATGTCGTAATTGTATTTGCCCCATACATAATGGCAGGTCCTAAAAATTCTCTTGCCGATGGGATATCGTTAGTTGCGTATGCAATTATATTCCCAGTGTTGTTCTTTTGGAAGAATTCAATCGGCTGATAGATCAAAATGTTCATTAAATCTCGTCTTAAATCGTATTCTATAAGTCGTGATGCGTAGATAATTGTCTGACGTGTTAGAAAAAGGAAAAATCCACTTACCAAAGTAAGCAAAATTAATAGTAATAATTGCTTGTTAACAAAAGCTTGCGAAAATGCACCGCTTTTTATTGTATCAATAACTGCTCCGACAATTTTTGGTATATAAGCTGAGGCAAAATTTGATATAGTTACAAATATTATACCTAAAATCATCCTGCTCTTATATTTCAAAATATAGGGCAGAAGCCATCTTAAATTTTTCATTAGCTTTCGATTTTAATTATTTTAAATTAAATTGCTTTTTTAGACGTTTAACTTGAATAATTAATAATTTTCAATAAAAAATATGGAAAATTATCTCTACAAAGTGCCTGAACGCAAATATTGCATTTTTTGCGAAACTTTTTTCTTTGAATTCAATGCTTGGAATGGCAACGAGGGAACTGAATTTGTTCGAAAATTTGATTTAATCGGAACCGATGCTCGTTATTTCCAATGCCCTGTTTGCGGTAGCACCGATCGCGAACGCCACCTTTATCTTTTTCTCCGCGAAACTGGTGAATTAGAAAAATTCCAGAATAAAACAATTTTGCTTATCGCACCAGAGATTAATTTGCTTAAAAAGATTTATAAACCTAATATTCAATTTATCTGCGGCGATCTTCACCCAGAAAAATATTTTAATTACAATATAAATCCATTTTACAAAATTGATCTCACAAAAATTCCCTTCGATAACGATACTTTTGATTATGTTATTGCCAATCACGTTTTAGAGCACATCAAAGACTATACAAAAGCAATAGCTGAAGTCAACCGTGTGCTAAAAAATAATGGCACAGCTATCCTTCAAACTCCTTTTTCACCACTCATATACGAAAATTTTGAAGATGTCTTAATTGATAATGACCAACTTAGAATTAAGTTTTACGGGCAAGAAGACCACCAAAGAATTTTCGGGCTTCGGCTGTTTGATGATATTGAGCAAGCTGGTTTCAAATTGGAGACTTTTAACCATTACGAAGTGCTGGCAGATTACGAGCCATCCATATATGGCTTGAATTTCAAGGAAAATTTAATTTTGGCAAGAAAATAGATTTATTTTTTTCGAAATTAACCTTAAATTTTGTTATGGGAATGAATAAAATAACACCAGGTAGATATTTTGATGATTTCGCAATTGGAGAAATTATTTATCATCCGCTATCGAAAACAATCTTCGAAAGCGATAATAATCTTTTTTCGCTTATTACAATGAACTTTAATCCTTTGCATACAAATATCGATTATGCACGGCGCAGCCAGCACGGCAAAATTTTAGTCGTCGGCACTCTCGTATTCAGTTTAGCTGTTGGGCTAACTGTCCCTGAAATTAGTGGTAAAGCTATTGCCAATCTTGGCTATGAAAATATTAATCATTTAAATCCTGTCTTCATAAACGATACAATTTACGCAAGAAGCAAGATTTTAGATCTCATCCCATCACAATCCAAGAACGATCGCGGAATAGTTTACGTGGAGACCCATGCTTATAATCAAAACAATATAGATGTCCTAAGCTTTCGACGGAAAGTTTTAGTCAAAAGGAGAATAGCAGATGAATAATCGCTTTCCGCACTTGATGCGCAGTCTGATGTTTGTCCCAGGGCACAACGAGCGATTGCTCGAAAGCGCCGCTCGCTCGGATGCAGATGTGCTTCTGCTTGATATTGAAGATTCTGTTCAGCCAGAAGCAAATAAGCAAATTGCACGCGACACTATCAAAAAGTTTGTCAGTGAGGGCAAATTTCGCAATCATTTCGTATTCCCACGCGTAAACGACCGCGAAAGCGGGCATCTTTTGCAGGATGTCTATCAACTTACAATTGAAGGCATCAGCGGATTTATGTATCCAAAGTCCAAACTTGGCGAGGACATCTATTTCTTCGATAAATTGCTCGAAACAATCGAATACGAAAAGCACTTGCCAATCGGAACATTTAAAATTATTGCCTTAGTAGAGACTGCTGCTGCTGTGCTAAATGCTCAGGATCTGTGCAAAGCTTCCAATCGCGTGGTTGCTCTTGCTTATGGCTGCGAGGATTTCATTACAGATTTAGAAGGAATTCACGATGCCGAAAGCAAAAGCTTGTTTGTACCACGCGCAACAATTGCAATGGCGGCACGTGCAAATGGCGTCATCCCAATTGATACTGTCCACATAAAAGTGCACGATTTGGAAGATCTGGAACGCAACCTAAAAATCGCAAAAAATTTAGGTTTCGAAGGTATGCTCGTGCTAAATCCAAAAGAAATCCCGCTTGTGCATAAATATTTTTCTCCCTCCGACGAAGATGTCCGCTGGGCACAGGAAATGCTCTCACTTGCCGAGCAAGCTCACTCCGAAGGTAAGGGCGTTGCAGTTAAAGATGGCAAATTCATCGGTCCACCGATGATACTTACTGCTCGGAAAATTCTCAAAAAAATGGAACTAATCAATAAAAAGCAAAAAATATGAAAATTGCTATAATGCAGCCATATTTTTTACCTTACATTGGTTATTTCCAACTCATTAATGCTGTCGATAAATTTGTATTCCTCGATAATGTAAACTTCATCAAAAAAGGTTGGATTAATAGAAATCGATTACGTATTCAAGAAAAGGAATGGCTTTTTAGTGTCCCGTGCAAAGATTTAAGCCAGAATAAAAAAATTTGCGAAATCGAAGTTAATTGGAATACTAATTTTACTGAAAAATTTCTGAAAACTTTGAAAATTAACTACAACAAAGCACCATTTTATCAATCAGTTTTTGATTTAGTTAATAAAATACTTTCATTCAAACACAAAACTATTTCCCAGTTGGCAATAAATTCAATTCTTGAATTTTGTAATTACTTGGATTTACAAAGAGAATTTATTGTTGCTTCTACGAAAGAGAATTACTCGCAAGATCTTAAATCTGCTGATAGGCTTATAGACATAGCTTATAAAGAAAACTCATCGACTTATATCAATGCAATTGGTGGCGTAAAACTATACGATAAGGCTTATTTTAAGCAAAAGTCCATCGAATTATATTTCTTGAAAACAAAATTGAATGAAAATTATGATAAAAATCATTATATTTCTTTTTTTTCTATAATTGATTTAGCAATGTATAATTCACCAGATGAAATTAGGAATTATCTTGAACAATATGAACTGATTTAATATGCCAAAAAAAGTATTAATAATGGGTGGCTTGGGCAATGGCTCCGTTATTGCTCACGCGATGGTGGATGCAGTCAGACGTGGCTTTTCAGAATATGAGTGCGTCGGCTTTGTCAATGACCGAGATGGAGCCGATAATATCGAAGGTTTCCCTGTTGTTGGTGGATTGCAGGATATACCGAGACTTTTGGACGAAGGCTACTATTTTATAAACACAATTTTCAAAATTGGTGGGCAAAGAGAACGCATAGAATTATTCGAGAGTTTGAATATTCCGGACGAGCGTCTTGCTACGTTTGTTCATCCGATGGCTTATGTTGCACCGAATGTGCATCTTTCGCCCGGTTGCGTAATTATGCCGAATGTTTCGGTTTCCTCCGGGACGCGATTTGGCAAATGTTGCCGAGTGATGGTTGGAGCAACAATTGGGCACAACAGCGAAATAGGCGACTACTCCTTCTTTGCGGCTAACTGCTGCACTGGGGCTTATCTTCGCATCGGGCGTGCTGTAACCGTTAGCCTCAATGCTTGCATTCGCGAATATGTTACAATTGGTGATTACGCAACAGTTGCTATGGGAGCTGTGCTACTCGATAATGTTGGTGAAGGCGAAATTTGGGCGGGAAATCCTGCAAAACTATTAAAAAAGGTGGAATGATATGGAAAAACTCGTCGAAAATCCGCTTGTTAGCGTCCGTGTCCTTACTTATAATCAGGAGAACTACATAGCTCAATGCCTTGATGGCATTCTCTCGCAAAAAACTGATTTCCCATTTGAAGTTATAATTGGCGAAGATTGCTCCACAGACAACACACGCGCAATTTGCCGCTCTTTTAAGGAAAAATTCCCTCACATCATAAATTTGATCGAAAACGATACCAATCTCGGTCCAGTGGGCAATGGCGAACGAACAATCGCTGCTTATCGTGGCAAATACGTTGCTTGGTGCGATGGCGACGACGCTTGGTCCGACCCTCATAAATTGCAAAAGCAAGTGGATATCTTGGAACGCCATAGTAATATTGCTATTTGCTTTCATCCCGTTAAAATTATCTATGAAGGGAGTGATAAGCCGCCATATATCTCAAATCCATCGCAAAAGCAAATTTCTACAATTTACGATTTAGCACTGAACAACTTCATCCACTCGCCTTCTGTCATGTTTCGCCGTGGGCTTTACGATGTAAATCTCGAACTACTCAAAACAGATATAGCTCGTGATTATGCTGTGCATTTGCTCAATGCAAGCAAAGGCGATATCTACTTCATAAACGAAGTGATGGCTATTTATAGGGAACACCCAAAAAGTGCTTGGACTTCCAAATCTCTTTTGCAAAGGCAACTTGCTCATATCAAAACTCTTGATATGCTCACAGGCTTGTTTAATAAACAAATCGATGACATATTTACTTATGTGAAATCAATCTATTACCTCGATATTTTCAATTTGAACAAGAAGCTTTATCCAGTCTCGGAGTTAAAACAATACATAATCAAAGCACTCGAAAATTCCTTGATTATTCCTGATTTCCCAAATATTGATGCTCTCAACAACAAAATTTTGGAAATATTACTGAAAATTATCGATAGAAATACCGACCACTATGCGCTTCTATTGCTTTCTAAGCTCGCTCTGAAAAAACATTTATACGATGATTCAATAGTTTTTCTCGATGATGTCCTGAAAATTAATCCCAACGACCAAGAAGCCTTGCTTCTGCAAGCCAAAGCCTATTTCAAAAGCAAAAAGTTCGACAAAACAGCCCTACTTTGCCAAAATTTAATTGAGCAAAATGAAAATCCAGAAGCTAAATTGCTCTTAGCCAATGCCTATTATCAAAATAATCAGTTCGAGGAAGCCTTAGATATTGCCGAAAAACTTTATCACACTGAAAAAGATAACTTTACACTGAATAAATTGCTTGCTTTATTATACTTTAAAGTTCAAAATTATTCACAGTCGAAAATATTCATTGAAAAAGCACTGAATTTGTTTAATTACGATATAGAATTATTAAATATCAGCACCAAACTAAAATTGCAGCCAACTATTTTTGAAGAAACTCCTACAAAACATACTCCTACACCATTATTAAAAACTGAGAAAAAGAGCAATATTGATGAACCATCGCTTATTTCAATTATAATTCATACACAAAATAATGCCTACGCTTTGCAAAAGCTCATTAACTCGATTTACTATTATAAGTCGGAATACGATTTCGAGATAATTGTTGTTGATAATGCCTCCCAAGACGAAACCTTGCAAGTGCTTAAAAAAATTGCATCCACTCGCATTAATTTTCGTTTTATCAGAAACTATAATAAAGTGCCACTCCCACGTGCCTTGAACAATGGCATAAAAAACGCTTATGGGAATTATTTCGTTGTGCTCAATAATATTAGTGATGTTACTTCTGGTTGGCTTGATGCCTTATGTAAATCTATGGAGTCGATGAATTGTCTTGCCAGTTTGCCTAAAATAAATAGCAACACTCAGCTTATTTTCTCAACTGGAATAAAAATACAATCACAAGGCAATAAAATCGATTTTCTTCATTTAAACCAAAATGAAGATTTCGATGAGATTTCGAAAGATGAAAGCTATATAATACCTGACGCAATATCTTTTGATTGCCTTGCTTTCCCAAAGAAATTGATAGATGAAATTGATATATTTGATGAACAATTCCACAGCTTTTTGTGTGAGATTGATTTTTCGCTCCGTGCTAAAGAAAAAGGATACTCAACAATTTGCTTGCGTAAGCCTTATGTTGCCAGAATGCCTAATGTTGAAATTCCGATGCCAGATGACCACGAGATAAGCATTTTCTCGGCAAAGTATGCTTCATTTTTTAAAAAAGATAGAGATGAAAGACAAACAGAAAATACAGGAACTGATGAAACTAATCAGCATCTTATCGAATTAGTTCGTTCTTTGCAAGAGCAAGGCGAACTCGATAAATTGCAGCGTCTTGGCAATGTGTTACTTGTACCGAACTTATCAAGATTGAGCGATGAGGAAATTCGCCAGCTTGAAATTGATGAAGAAATGCTTTCTCTTGCGGTGGAGTTATTCAACGAGGACCATAGGCTCGAACTTAGCGATTTGTTAGAGTTAACGAAAGAAGAGCAATTAGGAGAAAGCCCGAAGCCATTAGTTCAAAGCAGTATAACGCCCGAAAGACCTCGCATTTTGCTCACAATGTATGGCTGGAATGAAAGCGGTGGTGGCACAACCTTCCCTAAATCTGTTGCATTAGCTTTTGCTCGGCGCGATTACGACGTAGCTGTTTTCTATGCGACTGCCCAACATCCTGCAACCGACGAACCATACTACTTAGAGCATAAAGTCGAAAATGGTGTCCATTTATATGGTGTTTATAATCGCCCAACAGTATTTTTAGATGCGCTAAACCCCGAACGCGAAATAAAAGATGAGCAAATAATAAAGCATTTCGAGCGTGTGCTGGATGAATTCAAACCAGACATCATTCATTATAACAATTTTCTTGGCTTATCGTTTGCAATTGCCGATTTGCCGTTCGAACGAAATATACCGTCGGTGTTTACAACACACAATTATCATTTGATTGATCCAATGCTTTATCTTTATCGCACAGATCTTTCGTTATGGGACGGAGTTGATTTCTTTGCGAACTCCGAGCTTGCAAAAAATTATCCGCAGCTGCGTCCACATTATGAAAGGCGTATTTTTGCGGCAAGGAAATTATTAAACGAACGCATTAGCTACACTCTTGCAGTATCGCGTCGTGTTAGGGAGCTATTGGTGCAATTTGGGGCTAATCCAGATAAGATTGCAGTAGTTCATCAAGTGCCCGAACAGGCACAGAATCTGGCATCTTTGAATATTACTCATAAAAATGCCACTTTGCCGCTGAAATTCGGGTTCATCGGTGGTGTAATGCCACACAAAGGGGCACACTTGATGGTTCAAGCCGCACAATCTATTCCCGAAGATAAAGCACAATTCTATGTTTATGGTTTTGTTGCCCCAGATTACTTAAAGATTTTAAAACTATTGGATATTAATAAAAAAATTCATTTAGAAGGGGAATATAAAATCGAAGAACTGCCAAAAATAGCCGAAAATTTAGATGCCGTCATATTGCCCAGTATTTGGGAGGATTGTGCTCCGCTGGTTATAGCAGAAGCATTGGCTATGCGTCTGCCAGTGATTGCAGCCCGTATTGGTGGTTTCCCTGATTTTATTGATGACGGGATAAATGGCAAGCTCTATAGCCATAACTCACCATCCGAACTTGCCAAAATTATCTGGGAAATCACGCAAAATCCTTCTGTTATTAATAATTGGAGAGCTAATTGCAAACTATCGCACAATTTTGATGATTATCTTGATCATCTCATCAATATTTATAAAAAACTTATAGCGAAAGAACAATTTGATGTCCAAGAAATTGAATTGATTTTCTAAGATGCGCCCGACTATACGTGATGCCGTTATACTTTTTGGAAGTACTTTATCGGTAATGGCAGGTGCAATTGTAACGCCTGCTTTGCCATATATTTCCAAAAATTTCAGCGAAATAAGCAATATTGAGTTCCTGACAAAGCTTATTTTGTCTTTGCCACCACTATTTATTGCAATATTTTCGCCAATTGCGGGTTATCTATTCGAACGCTTTGGTCGAAAGCCTGTGCTGGTGGCTTCGTCGTTCCTTTATGGTATAGCTGGCACAACAGGTTACTATTTGAACGACATTTACCTGATACTTATCGGGCGAGCATTGCTTGGTGTTGCCATTTCTGCTTTGATGACAGGTTTTATAGTTGTCATTGGCGATCTTTTCACAGGCGATAAACGCAATAAACTAATCGGCTTGCAGGGCGCCATAATGAGTTTTGGTGGAGTTGTCTATTTGCTCATTGGTGGAGTGCTCGCTGATGTTAGCTGGAATGTTCCATTTCTTGCTTATGCTGTTTCAATTATTGTTGGATTGCTTCTTCTTATTTATTTGGATGAAACTTCAAGCCCAACCGTTGAGAAAATCACACTCCGCACCAGCTTTAATTTAAAATTAGTTCTAATTTTGCTTAGTGCGGTTTTTGTGATGATATGCTATTTAATGGTGCCAACTCAATTACCATTCCTGATTAATTACAATTTCCCGCAGTTTCCTGCAAAAAAAATTGGTCTTATGATTTCCGTCTGGATTATGTTTTCTTCGATTGCATCTTTATTTTATCCGAAAATCAAAAGCATTCTTGCTTTCAGGCAAATCTATATGCTCGGTTTCTTGATTTGGGCGGCAGGGCATATTCTGATCCTATTTGCAAGCAGTATCACAATCTTAATTTTCTCTTTAATCTTGCTCGGTGTGGGGAACGGATTTGTTGTCCCCAATTTAAAAGCTCATATTTTAACAATTTCAACTGAAAATAATCGTGGTATAAACAGCGGATTTTTAACGACTGCACTATATGTTGGACAGTTTTTGTCGCCAATTGTTGTTCAGCCGATGTTTTCTTTTGGAAATATTCCGCAAATATTCGCTTTCTTCGGTTTCTTTATGATAATAATTGCAATTACATATATTTTCACAAAAAATTTATAGGTAAAAAAATGGAAAATTCTCCGTTTTACATTAAAAAATCTTCGAAATCATTCGAGGAAACACTGAATTCAGTTAAGCAATATGCTCTGCAATTCGGTTTCAAAGTGGTTGCCGAACATAATATGAAAAATACATTCGATTGCAACAATTTACCATGGGATAAGCACTACACAATACTTTCGATTTGTAATCCTCATAAATCGCATCATGCTCTAAGTATCGATTATAAGCTCGGTTGCTTTATGCCTAAAAATATTATAGTTTTCGAAGATGACTTAGGTCAAGTGAACATAATGCTGATGAAAGGCGATCCAAACAAAATGAACGAGCTTTTCCCTGGCAAAAACATCGGCGAACTATCCGCCACTGTTATGAAAGAGCTTACAGAAATCGTTGATAAATCAGTTTAGGAGCTTCTATGGAAAATCAGATCACGTGTCCGAAATGCGGTGCAAGAATTGACGTAAGTAAAGTGCTTTATACACAGATTGAGCAATCAATTCGAGAAAATTACGAGCGTGATTATAAGCAAAAAGAAGTCTCCTTCAATCAGATGAAAGCTCAATTCGAAATCGAGCGTCAAAATTTTGAATTACAAAAGAATAAAATTATTCAAGAGGAAATTGATAAACGGCTATCCGACGAAAAATTAATACTTGAAAAAACATTGAAAGATAAAATTTATGCCGAAAATAATCAAATTATCGAGGCTTTACAAAAAGATATAGAAGAGCAATCCAGGAAAGTTGCCGAATTAAATAGAGCATTAGTCGAAGTGGAGCGCCTAAAACGTGAGAAATCAGAGCTCGAGCAAAAATTGAAGTTGGATTTCGAACGCCAGCTGAATGAACTTTTGCGTCGGGAACAAGAAAATCTGATGAAAACGTTCGAAGATAAATATGATTTGAAGATGAAGGAATACGAAAAAATTATAAGCGACTTGAATAAAAAGCTCGAAGATGCTCAACGCAGCGCATTGCAGGGCTCTATGCAACTACAAGGGGAAATCCAAGAGCTCGAACTTGAGCGCATTTTGCGTGAGATGTTCCCTTTCGATGATGTTCGTCAAGTGAAGAAAGGGCAGCGTGGAGCCGATGTTGTGCAAATTGTACGTAATGAATTTGGTCGCACTTGTGGGAAAATCCTCTACGAGAGCAAACGCACTAAAAACTTTGATAAGAACTGGATTTCTAAGCTGAAAGAGGACAATTTAGAAGAAAAGGCTGACGTGCTGGTAATTGTTACACAAGCAATGCCTGATGGTACGGAAAATTATTTCTTCGAAGACGGTGTTTGGATTTGTCATTTCTCTGATATATACGCTTTTGCAAAAGTCCTACGTCTTTTAGTTTTAGAAATTTATAAAGTTGCTTCATTCAACGAAAACCGTGGGACAAAAATGGAGCTTATCTATCAATACCTTACAAGTAATGAATTTGCACAGACTTTCGAGTCGATTATCAAAGGTTTTGTGGAGTTGAAACAAAGCTACGAAGAAGAAAAATTAAAAATGCAAAAAATATGGAAAGAGCGTGAAAAGCAATTCGAAAGAATTATTACCAGTGCCACTAATTTCTATGGCTCGATTAAGGGGCTTGCTGGATCGAATATCCCTGATATTAAGCTATTGAGTGATTGATACAGTCGGACTTGTGTGTGGGGCTAAAATTACTTCATTTGCAAGGATGCATTTCGATTACAATTGTCCTATTATTGAACAACGAAGCTGTATTAGCGAATAAAAAATATATGAAAAGAATGGAAAGTATTTTAGGAAATAACTTTCTTAGATTTTTTTTACAAATTACACAAAAATTTCAGTAAGTCTATATATCGCAACTATTTAGCTCGATACATCTCTGTGTAATTTTGTGTAACCATTACACAAAATTCTTAATAAGTCATTATATTTCAATACTTTACAGATACACATCTATTACACTTTTTAAATGTGTAAGAGATGTTTTTTAGTAAATCTATGGAATATATAGACTTATGCATATCAATGTGTAACCATTACACTAAATTACACAGAGATGTATTTTTATAAGTATATGATATATATACACTTATGTTTACTGATGTGTAATTCTAAAAAACTCTTAAGAAAAATACACTCAAATAAAGTTAAAAATGTAAGCAATTAAAAATAAAAAAAGGTTCCAAAAACTATTGGCAACCTTTTCTTGAGAATTGCTTACATAAAAGACGTGCGGAAGAGGGGACTTGAACCCCTACGCTCGTGGAGCACCACCCCCTCAAGATGGCGTGTCTACCAATTTCACCACTTCCGCAATAGAATGGGATACAAATTTATGAATAATTTTGTTTTTTACAAAATAAAATTAATCGGGAGCGTCCATACCAAATTGAGCCCATTCTTCTTTTGACGGTCCGTAAATACCTACCACAGGAAGCCCAGCTTGCCGCATAAGCACTGTAAGCTGTCCACGATGGTGAATTTGGTGGAACACCAATCCTTTCAATAAGTCACAGAATTTCCATATTTCACCATAGACTTGGAATTCCTCTTCTAATTTATCATCAGTCATTTGGCTTACTTTTTCAATCAAACTTTTAGAAAACTTCTGATACTTGTCGATAATAATTTTCATATCATTTGGCATATTTTCATCAATATCGAAACCATCAAGCTGAATACCAACTGTGTGTAGTATTTCGCCAACTGTGTAAACAATATGCCAAGCAATAAAACCCATTGTGCGTCCATCGGAATAGACTTTTTGAGACAGCTTGTCGTTTGTTATTTTCTCAAATAATTTAATTGTGGCATCACTTTCTTGCTGCCAATCATTAATAAATTCAGAAAATGTTGAATACATTTTAACCTTTTATATAGAATTTTTCGAATTATCTGGGTTCTCAGTTTCTATTGATTGAGAATTCGAGTTTTCTTCTACGGAGTTCTCTGTTTGAGTGTCGTTTGGTATATTTTCAGATAAATTATCAATATTTTCATTGGTAATTTGATTATCATTTGTTTCAGCAGGAGCAATTTCTTCTGATTCAGTATGTTCAACGTGCAGATGCCAGCCGTTAATCATAGCTTTGAAATTAGCACCGATAGTTTCACCGTGAGTTGCCAGGTAGATATGCCCAACGAAGAAGAGATTCAAGAAAAAGCCAATAGTAATATGCAGAAGCGCCATGGGCCAGACACCACCCATGCCCATAATTTGTTCAGGTGCGAGCTCTGGGAACATAAGCAGCCAGCCAGTGATGATAATTCCGGGGGTTGCAAGGAACATAACCAAAAAATAAGTCAATCTTTGCAGAGGATTAAACTTATTTTCAGGAGAAGTTTCAAAAGGATGAGGCTCTCCTTTGAAGACACCACTCAGATAATATTTCATTTGCTTAATGTACATTTCTTTGGCACCACGAATTTGCGGTATGTATTGCTTGTAATTGCGTGTCTTAATGTTAAAATAGAGGTAATAGAGAAAAACGCCAGAAAGCAAAACACCACAAACATTGTGTATTACAATTGCATATTGGAATGGCACAAGCAAGGAACTTGAATCAGAATATTGCATACTGACGCCCGAAAGAATAAGCAGGAGGAAGAGAATTGCATTTATCCAATGCCAGAACCGCAACCAACCAGGATACATATATACTTTTTTTACATTTTTCATATATTTTTCTCCGCTAATTTTTTTCTTTTAATGCTAAAATATGCACGAAGCGAAGCGTGAACAAGAATTCCAAAAATTACCAGAATAAAAATACCAATGCTTACTATATTTAAGTAAATATTTCTTGTAACACCGATTACATAGGCGTCTGATAATATAGTTCCGTTGATAAAACCGTATTTTTCACGTGAGAGGGTTTTTTGATGACGGTATAATGTATTCATAAGCATTGAATTCATCGAATGGCAACTCTCGCAACGCTTAACTGTTCGTTCTGGTGGCAAAATATCGTGAGAACGGTACGGTGGTTCAATGGATGAATGGCAATCAACACAACGGACACGATCCCAGTGAGAACTAATACGAGGGAGCCAATTATGTGCTTTATCAACAGTTGCAAGCCCATATTTTTTCATCATCTCTTCGTTAGAGTGGCAGGAAACGCAATACACCATTCGATTATTTACAACGATGTTGAAATTCATTCCCGATTTAGTGAAAACAACTTGTGGAATATCAGGAACTTTCTGAATATCGTGCTCGCCGTGGCAATATGAACAGCTTGGCGATTCTTTATTTCCTGCTTTTAACGACTTGCCGTGAACGCTCTCCATATATTCTTTGGTAACTTCGGCGTGGCAAGTGCCGCAAATATTATGAACATTAAAATGATTTATACGGGAATCTGGATGGCTTGCCTTTTGAAGTTTATGAGTTCCATGGCAATCGACACACATAGCGGCTTTGTTGTTTCCAGCAAGAAGGGCACGCCCGTGGACGCTTTTTTCGTAATTAATCAAGGAGTTAGCATATTGGCTTGCAATAGAGGTAATATGCAAATGGCACGATAGGCATAATTTTTCTTGATTGAGCTTAAGCTCGAGTTCGCTTAGCTTATTTCCTTTGGTAATAGGTTGCTTGTGGCAATAAATACAAGTAGGAGCATTGGGATTGTGAGCCACATATTGAATGGAGTGTTCAGATTGAAGGTGGTCTTTCTTGACATCAGAATGGCAATTGCCGCAGAAATCAATTGATTTAGTGAAATGCAAAGGAGAATTTTCATCGCTCGGGCTGCTGATTGTGTGGGAGCCATGGCAGCCGACGCAATTAACATCAGGGCTGCCCTTGCTACCAGTAGCCTTAACCATGGAGGGATGCCACGGATGCCTTACCTTTGGGTTGGAATGGCAGACCATGCAGTTTACGCTCATATCGCCAGTTTTATGCGGGATGTCGTCTGCTTTAAATCCCACGTGGCAATTAATACATAGCATTTTTGAATGCACAGAGCGAGCCAGTTCGAATTTCCGCACATGTAATTTTACTTTGCGACCGTTCTTTTCCATATAAATATCTGGGTCGCTATGGCAACTCATACATTCTTCGTTGGATTGAGCAAAATTACTCTGTGCGTTTAAAAATGCTATAAGAAAAATCAATAATACATGCGGTAAACGTTTTAGCATAAGAGTATGAAGAATTGTTTTACATTTTTTAAAAGGAGGCTGCAAGTAAAGACAGCCTCCAAGATTGAATTAATCATTCTTTAAAGTTGCGAGCCACTCAGCCAAAATTGTTAAATCTTCGTCGCTACCTTTAAATTGTGCAGGATGTTTTTTCCCTTTCAAATCGGTTTCTTTTTTCAAATATTTAGCAAAAAATTGTGCATCTCCATCAGCACCAACATTGGATAAATCAACTGCACCTGATTTCTTTTTGGATGCAAGACCTAATGAATTGACAGAATGGCACATATCGCACTTTTGTTCAGTGTAAACAGTTTTGCCATCTTTCGATTGTTCCGCATCTTGAGCAGTCGAAAAAACGGCGCTTGCTACGAAAATTATAGCTGTTAATGTTAATAAAAGATGTTTGATTTTCATAATACCTCCATTTGAGAAATGTTAAGTTATAAACTTATAACGAATATAATAATAAACAGTTACAAATCAAATAGCAATTGTCAGAGTATTTGCAATCGGATCATATAAAGAATTATACTTGATTAAAGGTGGCACTTCACCAGAAGCAGTTCCTTTATCTTTTAATAAGCCATTCGATGAATCGAATTTTGCATTATGGGCTGGGCAAATAATATCACCAGTTGAACTGCTTGGTAAAACAACCATAGCGCCTGCGTGGCGGCAGATGGAGTCCAGCACAACAAATTTATTTTGCTCTAAACGTATGATAATTAGCGGATTACCATTGTTGGCTGGTTTGTTATCTTTGTATTTTACGACAAGCATTAATATGCCACCAACAGAGGAAAGAGCAGGATAATCGCTAATTTTGAGCACTGGGTAATTCTCAGGCTTTGGCTGTGGTGGTGGGGAGACTGTTTCGCCATCTTTATCGCAAGCTGTTAAAATTGAGCCGAGTAAGCATCCGCAGAGACTAATCCCTGCAAGTTTTGCAGATTTTATTAGAAATTCGCGTCTTTCGTTGTTTTTAATCTGATCCATCCCGTCCTCCTAATAGAATATATGTAATTGAAATGCAAACTGTGAATTGTAGGAATCAACGTGCTCGCGGTCATAAATTTTATATTCTGGTATTAGGGCAATGTATGGAAGGAGGAATATTTTAGCACCTAAGGTATATTTATTCCCGTGATATTTAGGATTGCCGGCGGTTTTCATCTCTGTATTGCCACGTTCCAGTCGTAAATATGCGTAAGCTGGTTCAATGACTTGATAGTTTAATTCAACTGTAAAATTATTTGTAACTCTTCTTTGGGATAATTCAGTTCTCATATATTCGGTCATTACAGCAAATTTTCCGGGCATACCAAAATGCAGAAAAACACTTGAAGCTGTAAGATAATGATTACGGAAATATATCCCATTATCAGTTTTCAACTGACTATTGAAAAAGTGTGTTGCACCCATAAATGCAGTTATTCCAGTGCCAAAATCAGGTGGATGCAGGGTAAGTTTTGCAAGCCCGGACAAGGTTTTGTCCTTTACAAAACCGCCAGTCATTTCTGAAATGTTTTTCGAGTCGTAAACTCCAAGAGTAACGCCCAGCCAATCAAGTGCTTCGTAATCTAACTGAGCCCCAAGCTCAAAGTAATCACAAGGTATGGATGGTGGTGTTGCCGTTTTTGTAACAACTTGGCGTGTAATTACGGTGTGGTCGTCCCAATCAGTGCCAATCATAGGCTGGATCATACCAATACGCAGCGAAGGCAAATAATCGAATGGTTGCAGGATTAAACTTGCTGTATATGGTGTTTGCCCTGGATAACGCTTTTTGTTTTCAATTTCATAAGCAAGATTATACGAACCTTCAATTGTAATGCCTTCAAGTGGTGTAATAGTCAGATACGGAGTTAAAATCATTAGCATTTGATCGCGTTTTGTAGCATAAGGGTCCGAATAAGCTATTGTATCTTTTTTAGTTGGATCAAATAAATTATCGTAAACAACAATTTTATTTTTTGTCGTGGGCCAACGAGCCGATTGATAACGCAAATCCAGCCCAAACATAATTTCGTCGGTAATAGGAGTGTTTGTTTCGCGAATTGCATCATAAGCAGGTTTCAGACCAATATCTTCAGGCTTTATTAAAGATATATCACCAAACGACATCCAACCTGAGGCATTTCGTTGCATACCGATATTGGGCGCAATATGGCAATTCTGGCATTTAGTGCCAAAAGATTGGAGGATGGAATACTGGGGTCTGGCATTTGCGATATCAAAAACTATAAGAAGAAATATTGCTGATATTAAAATTTTTCTCATTATTCGCTCGTAAAAGTCTAACATAATGTAAAATTAAATTCTGTTAATTGTGTAATTGAAGTTAAATATCAGAAACTTTATTAAAATAGGGCTGCACCGAATATGCAGCCCCGAAAATTAATTATTTTTTAAGATATGCGATGCCATTTTTGACAATTGCAAGAGTAAATGATGGATTGTGCACACCATAAGAGCGATCTTTTGCTACATACAAATAGTTGAGAAGGACATCGCCATCAGAACGAGGGATAACTCTTCTCTGACCTGGAGTTTCGAGTTTTGCATATTCACCAAGAACGTTATAGTTAGGGTCGCCTGGGTTGCCCGTGGTTGAAACTAACAAGCCTTTATCAATCAATAACTGGCGGTATTCAGCAAGCAGAGTTTTAATTTCATTCATTTTAGTAGTTGGAATGCCAGATGGATGGCAGCTCTTGCAAGATTCAATGGTGCTCATCTGTGCAACAGTCATCTTGAATGAATGACCGCCAGCTGATGGAGCAGTAGGATTGCTACCCATATGGCAGCTTACGCAACCTTTCGATAATGCACTATGAGGATTGCCAGTTGGATAAGTTTCAGGTCCTTCAATTAAGTTTAAACCTTTGCCAACAAACACATTTGCAACTGGTCCATAATGTGGTCCGAAACGTGAATAGTTTGCAGTTGGGCTTGCAGCAGTGAGTGTATCGAATTCAGTGCTATTGCGAGCGTAGGAGCGAGCTTGGTGGCAAGATGCACAAATATTGCCAGTTTTGAAATCGACATTGCCATCAGCAGCGCTGCCTTTGTAAATCAGAGTGAAAGGATCAGTAATTCTCAAAGCCCAATCGCTTTCATCTAATTTTACGTGAATCTTATGGCAAGTTTTGCAATCTAATGCTGTAATACCAGTTTGACCCATAGTTTTTGTAGATGCTCTCTTACGGAAAGCATCGCCGTTATGGCAGTCGCCACAACCAGCACGTCCAGCTGTGTAAGTGTAAGTTTTGCCTGTCTTATGCAACGAATAGTTAAATTGAGCGAAAGCGAGATTTGCATTTGTAGCATTGTCCGAATGGCATACAGCACAAGCAACACTTGCATCTTTGCCGTCTTTTCCATCTTTACCATCTTTACCAGCAGGTCCTTGAGGTCCAGCTGGTCCCTCAGGTCCTTCGCAAGCTGTTATAAATACGAATAATGCTACTACTGATAAGATAGACAATAATTTTTTCATTTATACCTCCAAAAATATAAAGTATGTCATTAACTCAAATATAAAAATTATAATTTTATTAAACAACAAAAATGTTAAAAATATTTTAATCAAATTTTATATCAATTTTTATTAGATTATACAATTACAATCAATTATAGCATTACTAATTTATAAAAGTTAATTACAAAATAATTAAATATATTTAATCATTATTTTGTTTTATAAACTTAATTTTTAGTTGTAGTTAATATTGAAAAGAATAAAAATTGTAACATAAAAAAAATGTTTTCGTAATAAGTTCAAAGAGCGTTCCAAAAATATTGAGGAAATAATTATGAAAAGAGTGTTAATAAGTTTAATTTCGATTGTAATACTTGCAATTCCTTCCTTGGCACAAGAAAATAACCAATCGAAAGATGCAGACAGTATCAATATTAGCGTTGATTCAACTACTTTTGAGTTCGGTGGAGATTATCTAAAAATGAAGTATCTCAGGTTAAAACCATTCAAAACTATTTACACAAGTATATATAATGATGCTCCTACGGTCAGCCTTTATTATGGTGTAAGCAATATGGTGTACGAGCGTAAAAATTTTACATCTAAAATTAATAACAACGGTATATACGCTGTTTCCATAGGTTCCACAGATCTAAATAAGTCGGAAGCAAGTTTGGTTGATTACAATAATGATTATTTATCTTTTTCGATAGCAGAGAGAAAATTTAACTACGACCAGCCGAGCAATTCAAGCAATTCGATGGATCTGAAACATCTTAAATTATCATTTATGTTCAGTGATGGGTATGGATGGGATTTAGGCGGTAATGCTTATTTTGTGCTTTTTCATTCGTCTGGAATAAATTGGAATCACCTGAATTTTTATTATGATAATGCAGATAGTGCATCTATTGCTGGGGCAAAAATATTCGGCAAACAAATTCGCTACGGGAGAGGATTTGCTGGCGGAGCTAAATTATTCTTATTCAAAGGTTTTGCACTTAATGCAGAATATGAGCAATATATGGTTTTTCCACGTCATTTATTCTGGAAAGACTTAGCATCCTGGATTATCGAAGCATCAGCTCAAGGATTAGCTGATGTATTTATCAACAAAGTAATTGATAGTTCGCCAAATATTACTCCGATCATCCATTTTTTACTGAAAAATGGCATTTCATATGGTTTTTATGAATTATACAAAGATAAAATGAATTGGCCCTCTAAAACTGTTCCTCCACTTATGACTAAATCCTATAAATTGGGCGTCGAATTTATATTTTAAGCGTTGTATCAATAGAGAAGGGGTTGTATTTGAATGTAACAACCCCTTTTTTAAATTTTATAGTGAAATTTAAATTATTCGAAGTCTTCACTTAATAAATCAATGGCTCTTTTGCCACCAGCCATATTGATTATTTCATCGTCATAATAATCTGAAATTATGGCTACTGCTTTCAACGATGTTTCGAACTCATTTTTGTCTAAATTTGTTCCTGTAATCGAATGTTGGAATGTGATTGTATCATCGAAAAGAAGCCCGAATGCACCAAAATGAATTTCGGAATTTTTGTGAAGCAAAAATTTCATCAATTCAGGAGTAATATTTGCACCTGTAACAACATTTGAGACAATTTCCACGCAAGTTTCGTTTTCAGTAAATGGGCGAACAATTATCATCACTTGCGACGAACCAAAATTAATCGTAAACGACCCATTATCATAGGAAACATATTCAGGTGAAATTTCTTTCAAAAAGCTTTCGACTTTGCTAATTGTCTGATCTATTAATTCTTGTGGAGTGTCGATCATTTTTTCCTCCTTTGTTAAATAATTTTCCATATTATACCTCGCTAATTATTTTGCATCACTTGGTGGAAGCATACCCATCTTTGCTTTCAAAGCAAGTAATTCAGCATCAACATCGCTGGAACTTGTAAGCTTCTTGAATTCATCTTCCAGAGAAGTATTTTCGCCAGCAAGCTGCTCGAAAGCTTGTGCTTCGGCTTCGAGCTGTTCAATTTTGCTTTCGAATTTATCGAATTTGCTGAAAGCATCCGTTCCGACTCCGCTAAAAGATTGTGCGATTTGTTTTTGGGCTTTAGCGGCTTGCGAGCGAGCAATAAGAGTGCTCTGACGTGTGCGAGCTTCCTCGAGCTTATTTTTAAGCTGATCCAGCTGCTGACGCAATTTAACTGATGTTTGCCTTGCTTGCTCCAGTATTGGGAGCAAATCATTGTAGTTACGGTCGCAAACAGCTTTTTTCTCCAATGCAGCCTTTGCTAAATCTTCGCGACCGCTCTGCAAAGCAAGCACTGCCTTTTGCTCCCAATCTTCTTTGTCTTTGCGTGCTTTTTCAAGCTTACGTTCCAAGCTTTTTTCATTTGCAATAGCTTGAGCCACCGCCAGAGTTGCTTTGTTGACGGATTGCTCCATTTCGATAACCATTTGCTTGAGCATTTTTTCGGGATCTTCGGCACGGTCGAGCAAATCATTCAAATTTGCTTTGATTATGTCGCTCATTCTTTTAAATATACTCATATTTACCTCATTAGATTGTTTATAGTGAAGAATGATTAATAAATTTAATCATATTACGTTTTAAATTAAAAAATGTTATATTTGAAAAAAAATATTTTGGGGAAATAATGAAATTTGATTTGCAGAGCATATTAGGTCAAGCACAAAAAATTCAAGAAGAAATTCAAAAAATTAAAGCTGAACTGGCATCCAAAACTGTTACAGCCGAAAGCGGTGGGGGAATGGTTACTGTAACAATGAACGGTGCAAATAAAGTTGTCTCAATTAAAATTGCTAAGGAAATAGTAAATCCCGATGAAGTAGAAATACTTGAAGATTTAATTGTTGCAGCCGTAAATATCGCAACAGAAAAAGCCGCCGAGCTTGCGGCAGCCGAGATGAACAAAGCCACCAGTATGCTTCCGAACATCCCAGGTTTGAATTTAGGGCTATGATCTATACATCGCATTCTATCGAGAAAGCAATTGCAACTTTTGCAAAGCTTCCTTCAATCGGGCGTAAATCGGCGCAAAGGCTTATTTACTTTCTTTTACGTCAGGATGCAAATTTTATTGATGAATTTATCGATGCGCTGAATTCTCTTAAAACAAATGTTAAGCTTTGCAAAGTATGTTATAATTACACCGACGACGAAATATGCCCGATTTGCTCTTCGAATAATCGTAATAAGTCTATTATTTGCGTCGTTGAAGATCCGAAGGACGTCTTTGCGATTGAAAAAACGAACGAATTTCGTGGTTTGTATCACGTGCTTCATGGGCTTATTAATCCTATGAGTGGAATTAATGCAAATGCATTGAAAATAAAGGAGTTGATTGAACGTGCAGCGTCATCGGAAGAAATAATTCTTGCACTCAATCCATCTGTTGAAGGTGAAGTTACTGCTCAGTATATAGCTAAATTAATCAAACCATTAAATGTAAAAGTTACTCGCTTGGCAAGCGGTTTGCCTGTGGGATCGTCTCTGGAATGGACCGACGAAGCTACTTTATCTCGTGCTTTGGAAGGGCGAGTTGCGCTTTGAGAATTCTTATTTTCATATTGCTTTGGTCTGTTGCTACATCGTGCAATCTATTCGAAACGCGCTCACCTGAAGAGCCAGACCAAAGCCCTGTTGCATTCTTTCCAGCAACTAATCCTACACAACTCATCCAAAATTTTACTAATTCTATCAAATACAAACGCCCTCAAAATTACTCCGATTGCTTAATAAATGATCAAAGATTCAATTTTTCCGCTTCTGCGGATGCTTTTGCTCAATATCAATCCATTTTGAACCGTTGGACATATCAAGACGAGAATCGCTTTTTTCAGTCGTTAGTTTCAAATGTCAGTTCGCAAAATCTTATTTCGATTTCATTTGATAAAATTTCTTTTAATTATGCTTCTCCTGATTCAATCATTTTCAATGCAAATTACGAGATAAGCTTTGTTTTAAAACAATCATCAAAGAGTGATAATTACGCTGGTTCTATGCAAATGACCTTTGTCCCAACAAGCGATGGAGTATATAAAATACTGCGTTGGAGAGATTACCCAAGCAAAAACGACTCACTTATTCCAACCTGGAGCACTCTAAAAGCTCGTTTTTATAACTAATATTTTTATTTCTCTTTGCTAAATATTATATTGCAAAGATTAATTGTTAAGTAAAATTAAACTAATGTATTAAATTATGTTTGTTTCAGTCAGAAAATTACGCCAGTTTGTTGATTTCAATATGACAACAGAAGAGCTTGAAAACACATTAACTATGCTCGGTATCGAAGTCGAAGGAATAATCGATTACAATAAAAAATACGATAAGTTTTTTGTTGGGGAAGTCCTTGAATGCGAGAAACACCCAAATGCCGATAAATTGTCGGTATGTCAAGTTAATTATGGCAAGGAAACAGTTCAAGTTATCTGTGGTGCACCGAATGTTGCACGAGGGCAGAAAGTGGTGTTCGGTTCCATAGGTGCAGTTGTGCCGAACGGTGGTTTTAAGCTTGAGAAAAGAAAAATACGGGATGTGCTGTCCTATGGAATGATATGTAGTCAATTGGAGCTGGAGCTTGGCGATGATGCTTCAGGTATTTGGGTTTTGCCAGAGGATGCACCTGTTGGCACTGAATTTGCAGAATATTACGGGATCGACGATATTGTGCTTGAAGTTGGGCTAACGCCCAATAAAGCAGATTGCCTTAGCCATCTTGGTATAGCACGAGAAATTGCAGCAAAATTAAATAAAAAAGTATCATTACCAACTGTTGAGAAAAAAACAAATCAAGAAAATGGCAATGATTATATAAAAATCTCAATTGATGATATTGATGTTTGCAAACGCTACTCAGCCCGTATTATTAAAAATGTTAAGATCAAACCCTCACCATTGTGGTTAAAAAATGAACTGACTAAACTTGGCATAAGACCAATCAATGCCGCAGTTGATGTTACAAACTACGTTCTTTATGAGCTTGGGCAGCCTTTGCACGCTTTTGATTACGACAAGATAGAAGGCAAAAAAATAATAGTGCGTCGTGCAAAAAATGGCGAACCTTTCCGCACACTTGATAGTAAAGACCGCATACTCGATGATTATATGATCGTTATTGCAGATGAGGTAAAACCTATTGCACTTGGTGGTGTTATGGGCGGCGAAAATACCGAAATAACCGATGAAACAACGAACATTTTGCTTGAATCAGCATATTTCAATCCATCGAATATACGAAAAACATCTAAGAAATTAGCTCTTATGAGTGATTCTTCGTATCGTTTTGAACGAGGTGTCGATATAGATAATGTCGTTTTTGCATTAGAACGTGCGGCAAACCTAATAGCAGAGCTATGCGATGGCGAAATTGTTGGAGATTGTATTGATGTATATCCTGAACCAGTTAATTTGAAAGAAATAAGCTTGCGTTTCGAGCGGGCTCGTAAAATCATAGGCTTGCCTATACCTGATGATTTTATGCTAAATGTTTTTGAAAATCTGGGCTTCGAAACAGTCGAAAAAACACAAGATTATGTAAAGTATAAAATTCCTCACCGTCGAAATGATATTTTCGAGGAAATTGACTTAATCGAAGAGGTCGCTCGCTTCTATAATTACGATAACATTGAACCAAATTATGTTTCTTCGATTACTTTCAGCGATAATTTTGTTGATAAATCATTGCAAATTTCACCATTAAAAAAAATCATACGTAATTATTTCGTTTCTAATGGCTTTACCGAAATACTGACACAAAATATGATAGATACGCAATCTGCAAGCTATTTTACGGAAAATCCCGTTAAAATTGCAAATCCACTCGGCGAAGAACTTTCGATAATGCGTCCATCGATCATACCATCAATTTTGAAGACAATAAACCTAAATATTCGTCATTCTAATAATAATTTAAAAATCTTCGAAATTGGTAAAATCTTTAAGCATACAGATAGTCAGCAAACCTTGCTTGCAGGATATGATGAACGAGAAATATTGGCAATATCTTTAATTGGCAATACTTACCCAAGGCAATGGAACCAAACGGAGAGAAATTTCGATTTCTATGATCTGAAAGGAATTGTGGAGGATTTTGCTGAATTTTTGAGTATTCCGATAGAATTTACTCAATTAAATGAAAAAACAAGCATATATTCTCCGAATGCTCTAAATATCGAACTTGAAAAGAAAATCATAGGCACAATTGGTTATATTAACAAATCATTTGCAAAGCAGTTTGATATCGAAACAGATGTTTTACTTGCAGAAATAGACTTATCACACATATATAATTATCAATTACAGCCCAAAAAATATAAACCTGTAAGCCCATATCCAGAAGTTCAACGAGATTTGGCGTTTGTTATAGAGCAAACTATAAATTCTGGCGAAATATTCGCAGAAATATATGCAAAAGGCGGCACACTTCTTAAAAATGTACAAATTTTCGATGTTTATATAGGGAAAAATATCCCAGAAGGTAAAAAGAGCGTGGCTTTCAGCTTGACATTTGCTTCAAATGAACGGACACTAACCGATGATGAAGTGGAAAACAAGATAAATGATATAATAAATGCAGTAGAAACTAAATTCGCCGCTCAATTAAGAAAAATGTAATGGATACAATAATCGAAATTCAAAATATAGTTAAAAGCTATTCGAACAAGAATGGTCAGCGCAATACGGTTCTTCAAGGAGTTTCTGCAAAAATTGAACGAGGGAAAATTATTGCTCTTGTAGGTCCATCGGGCGTAGGGAAAAGCACTTTACTTCATATAATTGGGACACTCGATGAACCAGACAGTGGCGAGGTAATTTATCATCTGGATGGCAAAGAGCTAAAATTATCGAATTTTAAGGAAAAGGATTTGGATGTTTTCAGAAATAGGAAAATTGGCTTTATATTTCAATTTCACTATTTGCTACCTGAATTTACGGCATTGGAAAACGTTATGCTACCAAAGCTAATCGCAAAGGAAAGAGCAAGCGAAGCACGCAGCCGAGCTCTACAATTACTTGAGCTAACAGGTGTTGCTCATCGCCAGCATCACAAACCATCGGAATTAAGCGGAGGCGAGCAGCAGAGAGTTGCTATTGCACGAGCATTTGTGAATAATCCTGAAATTGTGATTGCAGACGAGCCCACCGGCAATTTGGACGCAGCTAATTCCCAAGCTTTCATTGATTTACTGCGGCAAATTCAAAATGAATATAAAACTACTTTTTTAATTGCAACACATAGCTCAGAAATTGCATCAGTTGCCGATATTGTCTTGAATATGAAAAATGGCATAATTCTTTGAAAAATATATTTTGTTTTTTCAAAATATAAACGTATATTTGTTTTTAGGTTTTGAATGAAATCACATCAAGTTTAATCCTCAATTTTAAATTTAATGTTGAGAGTAAAACAGAACCAACATTTTAAATAATTTTTTGTTTTTTTGGAGTTTTTTTATGATTACGATTTATGTTGGAAACCTCAAGTTTCAAACAACAGAAGAGGAACTTTCAACCTTGTTTTCTCAATATGGCGATGTCCATAATGTAAAATTAATCCGTGACCGCATAACTGGCAGACCAAAAGGTTTCGGATTTGTGGAAATGGATGAAAACGATGCAGCAGCTGCTATCGAAGCACTAAACGGTGTAGAATTCGGTGGACGAACAATTAAAGTGAATGAAGCAAAAGAAAGACGCGAAGACACACGCCCAACTGAAAGACGCTACAATGGCAATCGCCGCTATTAATATGTAATTTATTGTGATTTACTATAAATTGCTTCCAAAACGCCGCTCTTGTAGCGGCTTTTTTGTATTTTTTTTGTATATTGCTTTTTTATTAATTATATATTACAAAAATGAAAAAGATAATTTTATGTTCGCTCTTGTTGCTTTTAACAAATGTGGCTTATGCTCAGGTTAATACCGAAGTGTTTCGTATGGAATTCGATAAAGACGGCATCTACCATAGGTTTAATTTCGATTTGGGAATAACAAAGGGAAATACCGAATATACAATAATTCGCCCAGGCTATAGAATTGATTGGATTAATGGCAAATACCATACATTTGGTGTGCTTAGCTATGCTTATGCCGAAGATGCAACACGTAAGCGAGAGAATCGTGGATTTGTGCACCTGCGTTCTATCTATGAGTTATTTGAGTTTCTCTCAGTAGAAGCCTTTCTCCAAAAAGAATTTAATGAATTTATTTTACTAAACGATAGAAATTTGTTCGGTTTAACAGGAAGATTGGAGATAATAAAAGAGAAATTGCAGATCGATTCAATCGATAAACTCGAAATTTATGCCTATCTCGGTATCGGAGCGATGATAGAAAACGAAGAACTAAACACCAAACCCACAAAAGAAACAACAGTTGGGCGTGTTTCCTCGTATTTTTCTTTCGGAGTAAACATCCCATCGAATATGCTAATTAAAAGTATCACTTTTTACCAACCAAAATTTTCTAATGATAAAGATTATCGACTTTTGAATGAAAGCAGCTTAAACGTAAAAATTAATAAAAATGTAACATTTAGAACGTCCCTTAGATTGAGATACGATAGCCAACCACCACAAAACATAAAACCACGCGATCTAAACTTATTGAACGGAATTCAAATAGAATTTTAAAAAAAAGAAAAATATACCGATAAAAGTTTCTTTTAAAACTGCTAAATATTTCTTAATTTGCATATAAGATTATAACAAAATTTTTTTCGTTATGAAACAGAGCGAATTTCAAGTAGTATTTACAAACAAAGCTCGTTGCCGCGATTGTTATCGCTGCATCAGAGTGTGTCCGGTGAAAGCCATAGAGATGAAAAACGGGCAGGCATCTGTGATTGATAATCGCTGTATTCATTGCGGCACTTGCATTTCTGAGTGCCCTCAGAATGCTAAAACTTACCGTCGAGAAATTGATTTGGTCAGCCAACTGCTAAAATCTGGCAAAAAGGTGGCGGCATCTATTGCACCATCTTATGCCGCATTATATGACGGCTGGCAACGATTGCGACTGCCTTCGGCACTGAGAAAGCTTGGTTTTAGTTATGTTGCGGAAACATCCATTGGTGCATTCTACACGTCTATGGAAACAAAAAAATATTTCAATGATAACCCCGAAAAAGCTTTAATTTCGTCGGCTTGCCCAGCTGTTATTAGTTTAATCGAAAAATATTATCCTGAGCTACTAAACCAACTTGTACCTGTTGTTAGCCCAATGATTGCTCACGCACGCCATATAAAACGACGGCTTGGGAACGACTGGGCTGTGGTGTTCATTGGACTTTGTGTTGCAAAAAAAGCTGAATCCGACAGAGCTGAATTTGCAGAAGATATCGATTACGTAATTACTTTTGATGAACTAAATAGTTTATTCGAAGATGAAGAAATTAATTTAGCTAATTTCGAAGCAAGCGAGTTCGATGAATATGCCCCAAAGGACACAACTATTTATCCACTTTCTGGTGGTTTGTTGCAATCAGCGGGTTTCGATACAAAAATAACGAATAAAAATCACATAGCTTTAAGCGGTACCGATGATTTATTTGATATGATTGATTTTATCAATAAATCAAAATTCAGCAAGATTCTATTTGAACCGTTATTCTGTCGGCAAGGTTGCATAAATGGAAAAGGAGTTAGTTCGGATAGAAATTTGATAGAACGAAAAGATGAGCTTTTTTCATATTTTCAGAATTATCCAGATAAAGAATTCACAGCATTCGATGATTTGAATTTAAAAATAGCATTTAATTATAATTTTGCAATTCCAAAAAAGACTTATACAGAAGATGAAATCTTACAAGTGCTTGAAAAAACAGGCAACTCGGTGCCAGAAAACAGGTTGAATTGCCAGGCTTGTGGCTATAATTCTTGCGTTGAAAAGGCATCAGCAGTGCTCGACGGTATGGCTGAGACTGATATGTGCATACCATTTATGCGTCGTAAAGCTGAGATGAAAAACGACAAGATAATTGAATCGAGTCCGAACGGAATTGTTATTGTTGATGAGCATTTGAAAATAATTAGTATGAATCCAGCTTTTAGGCGTTTCTTTATGTGCTCGGAAGCAATAATAGGCAAACCTATTTCGTATTTGATGGATCCCGAACCATTTGTTCGAATAGCTACAAAACATGAAGAAGTTATCGAACTAACTTTGAAGCACGAAAATTACGGAATAGTTTGTCACCAAATTATTTACGAGTTGAAGAACGAAAAGCAAATTGTCGGCATATTTGTTAATATCACAAAGAATATCGCTGATAAATCAAAATTGGATGATATTCGAAATCGGACATTAAAAGAAGCACGTCAATTGCTGGACCATCAGATATCAATGGCACAAAATATAGCTAAATTGCTTGCCGAAAGCACCGCTCAGGGGGAAGCATTAGTAGAAAATATCCTTAAAATCAGTCAAGAGCAAGTTCCACCGGGTATTGACGATGAAAAAGATAAAAAAGGTTGGATATGGGATATGTATATGTCGAGATAGAGAAAAGCCAAGCAACTAAAAAAACAAATACAGCTTGTGGCGATGTTTTATTAATCGATAGGGACCAAAATTCTACAATAATAATTCTTGCAGATGGAATGGGCTCTGGTGTGAAAGCCAGTATCTATGCTACGATGTGTGTTTCTCGATTGCGAGAGCTCTTGCGTTGTGGTTTTACTCTGCGTCAAGCGTTTGCCGCAATGGTTCGTACAATGAACCAAGCAGCAAAAGAGAATTTGCCTTATGCTGTATTCTCAATTGCGAGAATTATTAACGACGGCATTGGTGTTGTGCTTAGTTTCGAGATGCCACCACCAATTTATATTTCCAAAGGTCAAGCGATGGTGTTAAAAGGACGTAGCACGACAGTTGAGCGTTCGGTCATTACCGAAACTAATTGCTACTTGGGGATAGGCGATGCGCTGCTGCTTGTTTCCGATGGAGTTACTCAGGCTGGTATTGGTAGAGGACTGGCAACAGGGTTAGGTTCGGATGGCGTATGCAAATTGATTAATGGTATTCTATCGGAAGGACGTAAACTCTATGAATTGCCACATCAGCTTCAAACGAAAATTTATTCCTTGTGCAACAATAATAATGATGACGATGTTACTTCTATTCTTGCATACACTCGCATTGGTTCAATTGTGAATATACTTACCGGTCCACCATTAAATAAAGCTCGCGATTATGAGATATGTCGGAAATTTTTTGCAATGGATGGAGCAAAAATTGTCTGCGGTGGAACCACAGCAAGTATAGTTTCAAAATTTTTAAATAAAAAAATAGACATTGACGACACATTCGCTAACCATTTTACACCACCGAAATATTCAATCGAAGGTGTGGACCTTGTAACAGAAGGTGCGGTTACTTTGAATCAGCTTTATAATATTATTGATGAGGATCGTTCGCAAATGGACGAGCAAAATCCTGTTACTGAACTTTATGATTATTTAATGAATGCCGACAGAATTAATTTTTTAGTTGGTACTTCGTATAATCCGGCGACTGATAATATTGGATTTGTCCAACAAGGATTGCTTTCGAGAAAAAAGATTATCCCACTACTTGCACAAAAATTTCGCGAACTTGGAAAAGTTGTTGTAATAGAAGAAATTGATTAACAATAATGTATGATTAGTTCGTCTAAACTTTATGTTTTTTTTTAAAAAGAGGTTATTATGTTAAAGAAAGTTATCGAAGACGCAATTAATCAGCAAATTGTACGCGAAATGTATTCATCAAATCTTTATTTGGCAATGTCAGCATACTTTGCGTCGATCAATTTGAAAGGTTTTGCTAATTGGATGCACATACAAGCCGAAGAAGAGATGCTTCACGCATTAAAATTTTTCGATTACGTTATAGATCGCGGTGGTAAAGTGAAAATCGGGCAAATAGGAGCACCACCATCGGAATGGGAATCACCACTTGCTGTTTTTGAAGATGCGCTTCGCCACGAGCAGCTCGTTACAGGCTGGATAAATGAACTTGCTGATCTTGCGTTTGCAGAAAAAGACCACGCCACTTCAAGTATGCTTCAATGGTTTATCGATGAACAAGTCGAAGAAGAAGCTACAACAAGCGAAATAGTTGAGAGATTGAAGCTAATTGGCGATTCAAAGGGTGCTTTGTTTTTCCTTGATAACGAACTTAAATCAAGAAAATCCGCTCCGAAAGAGCCAACTGAATAGATCCAAAAAAAATATTCAAAAGAATATGGGCTACTAATTGATAGCAGCCCATTTCTTATTCTAAAGTTTGTTTTTTTACTGCTTTGGTGTTGAAACATAAATTTGGACTGTTCTCGATAGATGTCGCCCGATTGGTGAATTGTTATCGAAAATTACTTCACTTTCTCCAACACCGTATGTTTCAAATTTTGCTTTAACTTTGGATTCCAAGTATTTTCGAACGTTATCAGCTCTATTTTGGGCTAATCTCTTGTTGTAATTTGCCTCGCCAATTCTATCAGTATAGCCATAAATTTGAACGGTTGAGTTTGATTTGATATTTGGTATAACGTGCTGATCTAATATTCTTTTATCAAACTCAGATACTTCTGGACTGTCGAAATCGAACAAAGTTAATGAGTATTTATAAATAACGCGATCGGGACGATCTTCTGAAACTTTACGGCTGAAAGAGTAATAATCAACTGGCACAGAAGATGTAGCATATCGAGTTGCGCCTGATTTGGTCTTAGCTGTGAAAGTATATTCCAGTGGTACCTTCGATGGTGCAAGCTCATTAGGTATTATTTGCCATTTTACAGGTTGTGGCTCGCCTTGACCGTTGAATTTCTTAATGGTTTTACCAGCTTGCTTAATTTCAAGTGTCCATTCGGCTAATTCTTCATTAGAGCGGGCATAAGTAATAAATTCGACCAGATCAGGATCAGCAATTCTGCGTCGTTCACTTTCGATGGTAATTGGAGCTAAAATATCATTATTTGTGGTTGAAATTTCAACTCTGCGATTTTCTTGAATACCTTCGGGATCTCTTGTCGATGAAGGTTTCTTGGGTTCACGTCCAGCAACTGTTTCAATTCTGGATTGATCAATATTATAATTTTTTACAATATAATTCTTTACAAATTCAGCTCTATCAGCAGACAATCGAGTATCTTTTTCTCTCTGATTGTCGAGTGTACCGGTAAGAGTAATTCTGGCATTCGGATTTTGTTTCAAACGTGTGCCAACAATATCGAGCATTTGCGTATTGATGAACATCGCATCAGCGGGCAGCTCTTTAATGGAAAATTCCCCTGTTTTGTTGCTTGCGTGAAGTGCATCAATATTTATTGGTGTAGTTGCATTTTCATTAAAAAATACATAGGGAACAAGCGGGAAAAGCTCCCCATATTGTGTTTCTTCGACTGTAATCTTTTGCAGTGGGAATGTGTTCATTTGTTTATCGTAGCCGCGCACTTCTTTGAAACCTACTTCTAATTCAACGCCCGGGACATCTACAACTTCGGGTGCTTTCTTCTTACCAAGACCGAAAGTTAGGTTCAATCCCAAACGCAATTGAGGGATTGTGTAGCTATCCCAAGCATTATCGCTTGATACTTTGGTGAATGGTATTCTAAATGATGCTTCTGGTGTTAAATATATACTTTTGCCAACTTTGAAAACATATCCTGCTCCAAGTGCCAAACCTAAGCGAAAATTCTTGTCAGGGATATCGCGTTCAGCTTCATTAAGATAAGTATATTTTCCATTTAGTGGGATGCCCAACTCAGGACCTAAATGGAAATATAAAGGCAATTCGCCAATCAAATTATGAAATTGCACAAGTGGAGTTACCTCCAAATAATCAATATTAGATTTAAATTTTTCATTGTTTTCTTTAAGTTCCCCACGAAAACCATTGTAACCAAGACGTGCAGAAATAGCAATCATATTGCTTATGGGAAAATTAGCAATAAAGCCACCGTTAATGAATAAATCATTACTGTTTGTACTAAATTGTACTGTTGAATTATTATTGTCCAATGGATTAACATTCGAAGGCTGGTGAAAATTAAAATTACCTCCTAAATACAAGCCAAGATTAGTCTGTCCTTGATATGGATAAGTTTGAGAAAAAAGAAAACCAGGCAAAATTAAAGCTATTGCCAATATGAAGATTTTCAATTTAGTGTTCATAAAAACTCCTACAATTACGTAAAACAAAAAAAAAATATTTTCGTATATATGTTAACTAAATTTTAATACGAAGAATAAAATAATTTGTAACAATAAAATCAGAGAACTGTAATTTTAATGTCATAAAAAATTAATTAAAGGTTTAATTATGAAACGATATACGGTTATTTTTAGTTTATTCTTTCTTATATTTTTGCCTCAATTAAATGCACAAGGTATCGATGTTGGATTTCATTTAGGTCTTTCTACACCGAACGATAAAATTGCCAATATTTATAACAAAAATCAAGTAAAATTGGACAATGGTACAATAGGCAATTTAATTTCCAAAGGAATGGATGCCGGCTATCATCTTGCATTTAAAGGGAGAATAGGTCTTGCGGATAACGCAGATCTCTACTTGGGTTTCGGGTACCACAAATTCCCTCAAACTGATATTGAAGTGAAAGATCCTCAAACGGGCAAAGTTTTAGCAACGCTTAAATCTACCACCAACATTATCCCAATTAGCGCTGGATTGAACCTTTATCCAATACGCTCATTTATTGGTATTTATGCAACTGGCGATCTTTCGTACAACTATATTTCGAGTTCGGTTGAAAGCAAAATTGGCGGAGTTGATGTTCCACTTTCAACCTCACCAACAGAAGGACGGCTCGGCTTTGGAGTGGGAGCAGGGATTGATGTATCGCTTGGTTTGATTTTGCTAAATGTTGAAGCTAAATATAACTACATAAACTTTATTGGAAAGGAAGATAAGGAAGATCCCAAGAACTATCTATCAGTTGCAGTAGGTGTTTATTTCTAATTTTTTGGAATGATAAAAGAAGGCTGTCTCGAAAGAGACAGCCTATTCTTTACTATAATGGGTTAGCTCCTAACCAACGTTCAGCATCAATTGCTGCCATACAACCGCTACCTGCCGCTGTTATAGCTTGACGGTAAACGTGGTCTTGAACATCACCACAGGCGAAAACTCCGGGGATGTTTGTGTATGTGGATTTATTTTCCGTTATGATATAACCGTTTTCATCTAAATTTAAAATATTTTGGAATAAATCAGTGTTTGGTTTGTGTCCGATTGCAATGAAAACTCCGTCAGCAGTGTGTTCAGTGATTTCATTAGTTTTGACGTTTCTTATTTTTACACCAGTTAAAAATTTAATTCCATTTTTTTCTTCACCAATAAATTCCTCAATTACAGAATTCAATATAAAACTGATTTTTGGATTGCTTTTTGCACGATCGACCATAATTTTTGATGCACGAAACTCTTCCCGACGGTGCACAAGAGTAACACTCGAAGCGTGGTTTGTCAAGTATATGGCTTCTTCCATTGCGGTATCCCCACCACCGACGACGAATACCTTTTTGCCACGATAGAAAAATCCATCGCAGGTGGCACAAGCAGAAATGCCAGCTCCCCAATATTTTTGTTCAGATGGAATGCCGAGTAATTTTGCAGAAGCGCCAGTTGCAATAATTACAGCTTTGCCAAAATATTCTTTACCATTTGAAGTGAAAATTTTAAATGGACGGTTTGAGAAATCAACTTTTGTTGCAATATCAAATACAGTTTCGGCACCAAATCTTTGCGCCTGACGGCGGAAAATATTCATCATCTCGGGACCTTGCACACCGTGTTCGAAACCAGGATAATTTTCAACTTCTGTTGTAATTGTTAGCTGCCCGCCGGGCTGCAAACCTTCCAAAACAATTACTTTTAAATTAGCTCTGCTTGCATAAAGTGCTGCTGTAAGCCCTGCTGGACCGCTACCAAGAACAATTACATCATACAAATCCATTTCTCATCCTTTATTTTTAAATAAAAATTTTATAAAGCATAAAGACGAAAAAGTATTAAAAATACTTTTATCTTATAAAATACAATAATCAATTTGCAAATCGTCCTTTTTCCTGAATGTTCAATTACTTCAGATAAAATATGAAAAAAATATTACTTGCAATGCTTTTATTTTGCATAATATTTATACCTACTTATTCACAAAGTGAAGGTGGGCGTTTTGCAGTTGGTTTCTTGTATGGATTAAATAAATATTGGGGTGATTTTACAGATAACCAATTTTGGATGGCTGGTGATTTAAATTTAAGACTTAATTTAAGCTCGACTTTTTCGATTAACGGTACTTTCAATTTAGGGCAAGTTCGCTACAAAATCGACGACAAAGTATTGCAAAAGTATCCTTCGTATTTCGGTAATGGTGCGAAAATAGGTGATTTTTATCCCAACACAGGGACAAAAATCAGAGATATGAACTCTGTTCGTTGGATGAGTGGAGAGGTAACAGCGTCTTTTAATTTTTTCCCAACGCAAAGTTTAGTACCTTATGTTTTTGGTGGTGTCGGTTACATCAATTGGGAGCCAAAAGCAGGCAATACGGGTTATGGTGGTGCTCTGCCGAATAATCAACAAGAAATTTATGAGAAAAATAAAATTATTTTCCCTGCTGGGCTTGGTTTTGAAGTGTATTTAACTGATAATTTAGTTCTGAATGCGAAAGGAACTTATCGTTTCGGAATAAGTGAATATTTTGATGACTTATCTAAGAAAGAAGACCCCAAAGCAAGTGATAAAGGGGATCAACTGATAAATTTTGGATTAGGTTTCTCCTATTATATTTTTGGCGAAGCAGATTATGATAAAGATGGTCTTAGCAATTCACGCGAACGAGAAATTGGGAGCGATCCACGCAATCCCGACACTGATGGCGACGGCTTGCGTGATGGCGACGAGGTATTTGTCTATTACACAAGCCCGCTCAAGCCTGATACCGATGGCGATGGTCTTACTGATTACGACGAAGTATTTACCTATAAAACTTCACCAATTAAGTTCGATACGGATGCCGATGGTCTCTCCGATGGTGAAGAAATTGCCCGTAAAACCGATCCTTTGAATTTTGATACCGATGGCGATGGTCTCTCCGATGGCGATGAAGTCCAAAAATATAACACTGATCCGCTTAATCCTGATACCGATGGCGATGGTCTCACTGATGGTGATGAAGTTAAAAAATATTCTACAAATCCTCGCAGTCGAGATACCGATGCCGATGGACTCACCGATGGTGATGAAATACTGCAATACAAAACCAATCCTCTTTCAAAAGATACTGATAACGACGGACTTACAGATTACGATGAAATTATGCTTTACAATACTAATCCTCTTGTTTCTGATACGGATGGCGATGGGCTGTTAGATGGAGAGGAAGTTTTTACATACAAAACAGACCCACTTAATCGCGACAGTGATGGCGATGGGCTCACCGATGGCGACGAAATATTCAAATACAAGACTAATCCTTTGCTTGCTGATAGTGATAATGATGGTATTAATGATTATGATGAAATTTTCGTTTATAAAACTGATCCACTCAAACGCGACAGTGATGGCGATGGGCTCACCGATGGCGATGAAATTTTAGTCCATAAAACTGATCCTTTAAAAACTGATACCGATGGCGATAAGCTTTCAGATTATGATGAAATTTTCGTTTATAAAACAAATCCACTCGAAATAGATACAGATAAAGATAATCTCACCGACGGTGATGAAATACTTAGAACAAAAACCGATCCGCTAAATCCAGATACTGATGGTGATGGAGTTCTTGATGGCGAAGACGACTGTCCGCTTGTTGCAGGTGTACGCTCCGATGTGAAAGATAAGAACGGATGCCCAGAACCACCAAAAATTGGGACAAAAACAGATTTTCCTGATATTTTGTTTGTTGTAAATACTGATCAATTCAATTTCGAGTATGCGGGAACTATAAGAAATCTTATGAAACTTCTTGAATACGTCAATCAATGCGATAGTTTGCAAATATCTATCGAAGGGCATGCATCGACAGAAGGCAATGCAAAACGTAACCAGGAGCTTTCCGACCTTCGTGCGAAAAAAGTTCGGCAGTGGCTTATTGAACAAGGTGTTCCTGAATACAAAATTGCTAAAACCATTGGTTATGGCTCGAGCAGACCAAAAATACCAGAACCAACGGGCGCCCAATTAAAGAAAATCTCACGTGATGAACTTGAAAGTATTCGCAAGCAGAACAGACGCATAACTGTTGAGGTTGTGCGTACTTGTGAATAAATTTCACATAAAGTTTCTTCTCAATTTAGGCTGCTCAATATGAGCAGCTTTTTTTATTCGATCAGCATCATTTTGTTGTTGTTTAATACAATAATTGGTAAAAGTAGTATGTATGAATTTACAGATCCAATAACTTTTCAATTATTTGTAAAAAAATTCAATAAAATTAATATTTTTGTTTCTTTTAATAATACAAAGGGTAAAAAATGCTTAGAAAATTACTAATAGTTCTTTCATTGTTTCTCTTTGGCATTTCTATTAAGTCTCAAAACATTCAGCTACACTATGATTTAGGGGATGGGCGCGAATACTTTACTTCTACGGTCGAAAATTTCAAACCAGATGCGTATGGTAGCACATTCTTTTTTGTAGATTTCAATTACAGTAAGCATGGAGCAACCGATGCATATTGGGAAGTTGCTCGCGATTTGAAGTTCTGGGAGCAACCAATTGCTCTGCATATTGAGTACAACGGTGGCTTGAACAAAAATATTCAGTTCAATAACTGTTATTTGCTTGGTGCTTCATACAGTTGGAATGCTAATGATTTTTCAAAAGGCTTTTCGTTGCAAGCAATGTATAAATATATCGAAGGGAATGATAAGCCAAATAATTTCCAGCTAACAGCTGTTTGGTATTTGCATTTGCTTGATGGGAAGTTAACTTTCAGCGGTTTTGCTGATTTTTGGAAAGAACATCATACTGTTTCGAATGATAATTTTCAGAATGATTTAAAGAAATCAAATTACATATTCCTTAGTGAACCGCAAATTTGGTATAACCTGAACAACACTTTCTCCGTAGGTGGCGAGCTCGAGCTGAGCAACGATTTCGCAGGGATGGATGGGTTTAAAATTATGCCAACTGCTGCTATAAAATACAAATTTTAAGGTGCAAAATGAAATTTTTTGAAACTTATTTTAAACTGTCCGAACAAAAAACAGATATACGCACTGAGCTTATTGCCGGACTTACAACCTTTATGACAATGGCA
>Ga0308407_1000045_pt1 | contig 107085 bp, 72 predicted proteins | sample HotsprSampleMSe2_FD_203476 | JGI IMG/M metagenome (GOLD analysis project Ga0308407, IMG submission 203476) | Hot spring phototrophic mat microbial communities from Mushroom Spring, Yellowstone National Park, Wyoming, United States - 20060911_MSe2 ...
ATACGTTTGAATTTGGTATCTTTGCTCTTTGGTTAAATGTTTGTTCATATCGCAACTTATTTTTGGCGATTTAGGGGGCGAAAAAAACAAATTTTAACCATTCAGTGAAAGAAGCAGGATTTTTTTCCTGCTCTTTCCTGAAAAAATAGTTTTTTACGCAACTAAATCAACCTTTTTAAAAAGTTGCATTTACTAATTGAACTTAAGAATAATTTTATTTTTTAATGAAAAAAGCTTATTTTTGAAAAAAAAAACTATGAAATCAGGTTTTTTAATTTTAGCTTGTGCTTTATTTATTAACTCTATACATTCTCAATACTTTAAAAGTATTCGTCAACAAGAATTGGAATACTTTAGTCAATTTAATTTTGATAATAATGATGATTGGTCATCAATTAGAGGAGAATTTAAACCTAATGGAAGAATAAAAAATAAATCGTGTACTTTAAACAAAATTGTATTCGGCTGGCATCCATACTGGAGTAATGGTTTAGAAGCAAATTACGATTGGTCTTTATTATCTGATCTTTCGTATTTTTCATATCAAGTTAATCCTTCAACCGGAAATCCTGTTACTACCAACAATTGGGCAACAGCTAATGTTGTTACTCAAGCATTAGCAAATGGTGTAAGAGTAAATTTATGTGTAACATTATTTAGCAATCACGCCACATTTTTTTCGAGTAGTAGTGCACAACAAACTTTAATAAATAATCTTATAAACCTTGTTAGTTCCAGAGGAGCACACGGTGTAAACATAGATTTTGAAGGTGTGCCAGCAAGCCAAAAAACAAATTTTACCAATTTTATGATAAACTTATGCAATCAGTTTCATTCACAAATTCCTAACTCTCAGGTTAGCTTATGCTTGTATGCAGTAGATTGGAATAATGTTTTTGATATTCCTACATTAAAAAACTATGTAGATTTATTTACAATAATGGGATACGATTATTATTGGAGTGGCAGCACAACAGCAGGTCCAACTTCTCCTTTATATAGTATGACTTCTTCTTACGACTATAATGTATCCAAAAGTATAAATTACTATTTAAACGCAGGAGTTCCACCTCATAAGCTGGTTTTAGGATTACCTTATTATGGAATGGAATGGACTACTTCGAGTAATACTGTTCCATCTAGTACAACCGGAACAGGATCTTCGAGAACATATAGAGTTGTAAAAAACAACACTTCTGGAAATTATAGTTCAAATAATAAAAACTTTAATTATTCTAGTTTCGTTCCATATTATGTTTTTCACGATGGAACATCTTGGCGTCAATGCTGGATTGATGACGGTTATACATTAGGGAAAAAAATGGAATTAGTATGGAAAAGAGGGATTGCAGGAATAGCTATATGGGCATTAGGTTACGATGACGGATATGCCGATTTGTGGAATAAAATAGAAGAAAAATTAACAACTTGTTTTACTAATGCTTGTTCCGATACCATTTTTGATATGGGAGGACCTGACAGAAATTACTACAATAATGAAAATTACACATATACAATTAGACCTGCCAATGCATCTTCGCTTCAATTAACTTTTCAGTCATTTAATTTAGAAGCTAATAAAGATAGCTTATGGCTATATAATGGTCCTAATACATCGTCGCCTTTAATTGGTGCATATACAGGAACAAGTAACCCAGGTACTATTACCACAACCCAACCTTACTTAACTCTACGCTTTAAAAGTGATGGAGCTACCACTGCCCCGGGATTTACAGCAATTTGGCAATGTTTAACAGACAATATTCCTCCAACAACAAGTATTTCAACTCAAGGAACGTGGAAAACTCAGGATTTTACAGCTAATTTTACCGATAACGATAATATTGGCATAGAAAAAGCTTTTTATCAGGTCCTTGATTTCGATGGACAATATTGGGGAGCAAACAGCCAAAGAGGATTTTTTGGCGATAATTTCGATGTATTACAACCACATTGGACAATTTATAACGGTAATTGGACAGTTCAAAATGGAGAACTTATTCAATCGGACGAAACAATTACTAATACCAATATTTACGCAGCATTAAATCAAACATTATCAAACAGATATTTATTCCATTTTAAAGCCAAAGTGTCTGGAACAGGCACTAACAAACGATTTGGTTTTCATTTCTTTTCCGACAATGCCCATTTAGCAAACAGAGGAAACTCGTATTTCGTTTGGTTTAGAGTTGAAGATAAACAATTACAATTCTATAAGGTTGTTAACGATACTTTTCAGTTAAAACATACAGTGTCTAATATTATTACAAACGTTAACCAAATGTACGATTTTAAAATTACATACGACCGTATTACGGGGAACATATCAGTATGGAGAGATGATGTTTTTCTTGGAAGCTGGACAGACAACAATCCATATTCTAGCAACGGCAATTTTATTAGCTTTAGAACAGGGAATTGCAAAATAAACGTTACTGAGTTAAAAGTATTTAGATCACGATTAGCTAATGTTACGGTTACATTAGGTAATAATACAAAAGATATTCGTTATCAAAACCCAAATCCACAAACTTTTGCAGCTAAAATAAAATCCATTGTTGTTGATGTTAATAATAATTTATCAACTATTGCTTACCACGATTTAAATGTAGATTGGACTTCACCTAGTTTTAATTATACAATAAACGATGGATTAGGAATTGATACAGATACTATTACATCATCAAATTTAATTGCAGGTAATTGGAACGCTTTTGACGACCCACATTCTGGAATTGATGAATATTGGTACTCAATTGGAACTCAACCAGGATTAACCGATGTATTAAATTGGACAAATAACCAAAATCTTACTCAATTTTCTACAACTCTAAATATGCAAATAGGGCAAGTTTATTACATAAATGTAAAAGCAAAAAATAATGCAGATCTTTGGTCAAACGTTTATTCTTCAGATGGTGCTATTTACATACCAAGTGGCACTTTACCTATTTCCTATTTTACATATTCTAACGATTCTGTTTGTACAGGGCAAAGCATATCTTTTTATAGTCAAGCTTTACAAGCCGATTCTCTTGAGTGGATTTTTAACGGAGGCAATCCTTCTACTTCCAATTGGTCTAATCCTACTATTACTTACAACATTCCTGGAATTTTTACTGTAACACTGATAGCATATAATGCAAATGGAAGTAGCTCTTATTCAGATAGTGTATATGTTTTGCAATCGCCAATAGTTAATTTTTCTTACAACATATTAAATCAGCAACCTCCATATTATGTAATATTTGCTAACCAAACACAATATGCAACAACATATCTTTGGAATTTTGGAGATGGTCAAATCAGTAACGATATTTCACCTTATAATATTTATAATTACGACGGAATTTATACCGTTGTTTTAACAGCAAGTAATGAACACTGCACTTCATCGCAATCAACAATATTAAATTTACAAAATACAGAAGTTTTATTTAATAGTAAAGATAAACTAATAATTCACCCAAACCCAGCAAAAGACTTGCTAATGATTTTAACTGATGAAACCATAGAAGAAATAACAATATTTAATAATTTAAATCAAAAAATAATAGAAAGTCGAACAAAATTATATTACCTCCCAATATCAATGCTTTCAAAAGGACTGTATTACATAAAAATTAAAACATCGAGCGGAAATATTCACGTTCAAAAATTTATTAAAGAATAATCAATGTTTACTTTTTAAAAAGTATATATTTTTGAGCTAAAAAAAATTCAATTTTATGAATTATGATATAATAGTAATAGGAAGTGGTCCTGGTGGATATGTAGCAGCCATAAGAGCTTCGCAGTTAGGTTTTAAAACTGCAGTAATCGAAAAATCTGAATTAGGTGGAATTTGTTTAAATTGGGGATGCATTCCAACAAAAGCATTATTAAAAAGTGCTCAGGTATATAAATATGCCAAACACGCAGAAGAGTTTGGCATTATAGTTAACGAAGCCCGTCCCGATTTTGAAAAAATTATTGCAAGAAGCCGTAGTGTTGCCGATAGTATGAGCAAAGGAATACAATTTTTGTTTAAGAAAAATAAAATAGATGTAATTCAAGGTTTTGGGAAATTAGTTAATGAAAAAAAAGTACTTGTAACCAAAACCGATGGGACGAGTGAAGAATACATCGCATCGCATATTATTTTAGCTACAGGTGCCCGTTCAAAAGAACTTCCACAATTAATACAAGACGGTAAAAATATTATTGGTTACCGTGATGCACTTACGCTTAAATCTTTACCAAAATCAATGGTAGTTGTTGGTTCTGGAGCAATAGGTTGCGAATTTGCTTATTTTTATAATACTTTAGGCACAAAAGTTACTTTAGTAGAATATATGCCGAATATTTTACCACTGGAAGATGAAGAAATAAGTAAAACATTAGCACGTTCTTTTAAAAAAGAAGGGATAAACATTTTAACCGACGCTAATGTTACAAAAGTAGAAATAAAAAATAATTCGGCAATAGTAAATATAGAAACTAAGCAAGGACAACAGATTATAGAAACCGACATTGTGCTTTCGGCAGTTGGTATAACACCAAATATAGAAAACATAGGTATAGAAGAACTTGGCATAGAAAAAGAAAACGGAAAAATTAAAGTTTCAAAATATTATGAAACAAATATTAAAGGAATATATGCAATAGGAGATATTATAAATACACCAGCATTAGCCCATGTTGCATCTGCTGAAGGTATTTGTTGCGTAGAACATATAGCAGGAAAAAATCCTACACCTATAAATTATCAGAATATTCCAAGTTGCATATACACAGTTCCAGAAATAGCATCTGTAGGTTTAACCGAAAAACAAGCCATAGAAAAAGGATATCAGATAAAGGTAGGCAAGTTCCCATTTTTGGCCTCTGGCAAAGCAAAAGCGGCTGGCAACAACGAAGGTTTTGTGAAATTAATTTTCGATGCCCAATACGGTGAGTTATTAGGAGCACATTTAATAGGATTGAATGTAACTGAAATGATAGCCGAGTTAGTTGTTTCGAAAACATTAGAAACAACCGGACACGAACTAATTAAATCTATTCATCCACATCCTACAATGAGCGAAGCAATAATGGAAGCTGCTGCTGCTGCTTATGATGAGGTAATTCATTTATAACAAACTTCTGCTTCATAATTTGTTAATAAAGTTTTTTAAAAAACTTATTAAACCTTATACCTTTTCATTTTGACGAATTTACTTAATTTGTCAATAAAATGACATGTATAGCTCATTAAATATTAAAACTTATAATTTATATTTGTGGTATGAGTTTTAAAATATGGAAAAAATAAAATTGATTTTAATTGGAGGAGCAGAAGACAAAACAGATAAGTTAGATGTACTATCGAAAGTTGCTATTGCATCGAATAAAAAAAATTTAGTACTAATACCCACAGCATCTCAATACCCACAAGAAATTAAAAACCATTATTTTGATACCTTTAGAAAATTAAATGTTGATAATTTTATTTGCTTAGATATTCGCTATCCCGACGAATGCGACTTGCCAGAAAACATTGAAGCCATTAGCAACGCAAATTTAGTTTTTTTTAGTGGCGGCGATCAGGTTAAATTAGTTGACACATTAAAAAATTCCCAACTTATTAAAATAATAAAACAAAGATTTTTAGAAAACAACTTAGTAATTGCAGGAACAAGTGCAGGTTCGGCTGCTGCATCAGAAAACATGCTTTTCGACGGCGACTATCAAGGCTTTATAAAAGGAAAAGTTAAACACTCTAATGGTTTTGGATTTATTAAAGATGTAATTATTGATACGCATTTTTTAAACAGAGAAAGAATACCTCGATTAATACAGATGCTTGCTTCTGGAATTGAAAATAAAGCAATTGGAATAGACGAAGACACTGCAATAATGATTGATATAAACAACAATTTTGAAGTTATTGGTAATGGAATGGTTACTTTATTAAGTTCCGATGAAATGACATATAATGACTACCACGAAATAAGTGAAAATAGAACAATAAATATTAACAACATAAAAATAGGCTTTTTATCGCGAGGTGCTAAATTCAGTCTTTCAAACTGGTGCGTAATTAAACCTCAGGAATCTGTATTATCTGAAAAATTATTATTAAACGATCCCTACTTAATTGCACCTGGAGCCTACATTTAACAAAAGTTTTAATTAATTGAAACAAAACAATATTTATTATTTTTAATTCAATTTTAAGCTTAATTATTGTAGATTATATTTACAACATTTCCGTTTTTATAAATAGTAGTTTTTATTAGCTTGCCGTTTTCGTCGTAAAAATATCTTTTTCCATCAATCAAACGCCCATTCTTCCATTCACCTTCTCTATCTAATTTCCCATCTTTTGTGTAAACTTTATGAAATCCATTACCATCAAAATAACCAATTTCTGTTGTTGTGGTTTTGTTTTCTTGAATAACTTGAATTTCTTTAGGACTTTCTGCTTCTTTTTCGACTACATTTTTACTTTCTGGTGTATATATTTTTACCGAAGTTACATCTAATTGTCCATCGTTAAAGTTTTTTTCTGCTATTAAATTACCATTTACATCATACTCTTTAATAACTCCGTTTTCTTTTCCTTCTTTCCATTCTCCTTGTATCATTATTTTCCCATTTTCGTGATAATATTTTTGCACACCTGTTCGTTTACCTGTTTCGCTATATTTCCACTCATATGCTGGATTGCCATTAGGATGGTAATATTTATAGTCTCCTACCCATTTGTTTACTTTCCAAAAACCTTCTTCGCATAATTTCCCATTTTCATAATAAAACTTAGCATAACCGTCAGCTTTCCCATTAGTGAAAGTTATTTCGTGCTTTAAATTTCCATTAGGATAATAACCCTTCCAAACACCTGTTTTAACACCATTTATAAAATAACCTTCCTCTACTTTTATGTTTTTTTCGTATATAATCCAATAACCATGTTGTTTACCTTCAGAGTCATACTGATTGATGGTATCTTTTTGTGCATATAAAGTTTGAAAGATAGCTAACAAAATAATATGTAACGTTAATTTCATACGAAAAAAATTCTTTTTTTACGTATTTAAACGCATTATTTGTGTTTTAAGTTTCAAAAATAATACCAAAAGATGGATTTAATTAGAAAACAATGTGTAATTCTTCGGAATTACAAATAAATTTGAATCTAACGACGTTCTTTCTATTTTAGTAATAGCAATATTACTTTTTATATCGCGTAATAGATTTCGCTCAACTATTTCTAAAGGCATACAGTTGAAAGAAAAAGGTATTAACTGAAAATATTTATTAGGTTTTGAAGTAGGATTCCATATTTTAATAAAATAATAATAAAAACCATAATTGCTGCTATCTACCCAATATGTAACTTCTGTATTTTCTTTTACATTTTTAACTCGCCATTGTTTACATGTTTTGTTTAGTATTGTTTTTTCATTATTTGTCTTTATAATTTTTATTTGATCATCGTATTCTGTTTGTTCTTTATTTACATTAAATTTTGAATATAGTTTTTTTGCATGACTTAATACAAGCATTTCTTGATTTAAAAGATTGATAATAACGGACTCAAAGTTGTTATTATTTCTAATTTTATCTAATCTAACAAAATGTTTCGATATGTAAATGTTGTATGATGTTGTGTCGAATATATTTTTTTCAATAAAGTTTATTATTCCAGAAAATTCATTTGTAAATGATGTTGGAACATCTGTTCTTAATGTCATTGCAGTAAGTTGTGGTTTAGGTGCGCTATCTATTTCTGCTGTTTTATTATCACCAGATAATTGATTACAACTTATAAAACTACCAAAAACCAATAAAAATGCTAACGCATCTATTGATATTCTATATATACACATTTTTTTCATTTCACAAATATAAGTCCAATTTACAAAACAAGATAAAATTTTTGATAAATACTATTTTTTTTACGATTAATATAAAAATCAAGTTTCAGAAATCAAATAAAATCGAAAAAAATATTGACTAACAACCAAATATTTTATGTAAAAACACTAAAATAATTTATTAAGCGTTTATTAAATCATTTTATTAGGATCTACCCACATGTTAAATTGTTCTTCTGTAACAAGCCCTAATTCAATAGCTGCTTGTCGTAATGTTTTTCCTTCTTCATGAGCTTTTTTAGCAATTTTAGCAGCATTTTCATAACCTATGTGAGGATTAAGTGATGTTACAAGCATTAATGAGTTTTCCAAGTGCTTATTTAATATGTTTATATTTGGTTCTATGCCAATAGCACAGTTATTGTTAAACGATAAACAAGCATCGGCAAGCAAATTCAATGAACGCAGTATATTATAAATAATAAGCGGTTTATAAACATTAAGTTCAAAAAATCCATTAATTTCACCAAGTGTTACAGCCACGTCGTTTGCTATTACCTGCATGCAAACCATTGTAAGCGATTCTATTTGTGTTGGATTTACTTTCCCGGGCATTATAGAACTTCCTGGTTCGTTTTCAGGAATAATAAGTTCGCCTATTCCGCTTCTAGGACCTGATGCCATAATACGTATGTCGTTAGCTATTTTGTTAAGAACAGAAGCCGTTTGTTTTATTGCACCACTTAATTCAACCATAGCATTATGCGAAGACAATAATTCGAACTTATTATCGGCAGTTACAAAAGGATATCCTGTTATTTTTGCTATTTCCTGTGCAACATTTTCAGCAAAACCTTTTGGAGCATTTAATCCTGTTCCAACGGCTGTACCACCTAATGCTAATTCGAGCAAATGCTTTTTTGTGTTTTCTATTGCTTCAATAGAATGTTTTAACATAGATACGTAACCAGAAAATTCCTGTCCTAGCGTTAAAGGTGTTGCATCCATCCAGTGAGTTCTGCCTATTTTAATTATATTTTTAAATTGTTCCGATTTTTGTGTTAAAGTATTTAATAATAATCGTAATGCAGGTAAAGTCTTTTCAACTAAAACCGTATATGCAGCAATATGCATAGCTGTAGGAAAAGTATCGTTGGAACTTTGCGATTTATTAACATCATCATTTGGATGCAAATATGTTTTGCTTTCACCAAGTTTATTGCCAAGTAATACATGAGCCCTATTAGCTATTACTTCATTAAGGTTCATATTTGTTTGCGTACCACTGCCTGTTTGCCAAACAACTAAAGGAAAGTGTTCATCAAGTTTACCTTCAATAATTTCATCACAAACTTTAACAATAAGATTTTTTTTGTCTTCTGCTAAAACACCAAGTTTAAAATTTGTTATAGCCGATGCTTTTTTAACAATAGCCATCGCATATATGACTTCTTTTGGCATTTTATCGCCTTCGTTGCCTATTTTAAAATTTTGAATAGAGCGTTGAGTTTGAGCGCCCCAATAAACATTTTCGGGAACATCAACCATTCCCATTGTATCTTTTTCTATTCTATAATTCATAAGCTTGTTGTTTTATTTTTATCAAAGTTAATGTCTTTTTAAATAAAATTATTTTTAAAAATATATGCTTTATAGCAATTTTAAAGAACTTTTAAAACTTTATTGAGTTAAAATGTTAAAGAAAAATTTAAAAACATTTCGTTTTTTGACAATATTTGCTTAACTTTCGCTCAAAATTATAAAAATAAAAACCGATGAAATTTATAAAGCTTTCATTATTGACAGTAGTTCTTATTTTAGCTTTTATACCTAAAAGTCTTTTAGCTCAAAAAGAAAGCGAAAATTTTAAACTAAAATTTGCTCAGGCTTGGGTAATTTTTAATGATGAAAATTACAGAGGTGCATTAAAAATATATCGCGATTTATACAAGTCAAATCCTAATCATGCTATGTTAAATTTTCGAATGGGACAATGTTATACTGAATTAAAAATGATGGATAGTGCACTTATTTACTTAAAAAATGCTATTGAATTAGATAGTACCATTAAAAAAGAAGCTAACATTTTATTAGGACAAGCATACCATTTTAAAGGCGATATTGACAAAGCATTAGAGTATTATTACAAGTATAAGTCTAAACTAACACCTAAGCAAGCAGAAAAAGATTATGTTAATGTTTTAATTCAACAATGTTTAACTGCAAAAGATTTAATGAGCAAACCAGTCCAAGTTAAAGTAGAAAATCTTGGTCCATCAATAAATACTATATATGTAGATGCTTGCCCTTCTATAACTGCCGATGGCAAAACTCTAATTTACACAAGTCGTCGTCCCGAAAATGTTGGAGGGAAATATGATTACGAAGCCGAATCATACTACGACGATATTTATATTTCTAAATGGAATGAATCTAAGCAAGAATGGGAATTATCTGTAAATATTGGTAAACCTATAAATACAGAACATCACGATGCAAATACTAGTATATCGCCTGATGGTAATACTATTTTTATTTATAAAAACATCCCTAATGTTACTCAAAGTGGCGACATATATTTTTCAACAAAAAATCCTAACGGAGAATGGAGCGAACCAAAGCCAATTCAAAGTAAATATATTAACACTTCTTATTTTGAAAGCTCTGCATGTATTACAGCCGATGGCAACACTATGTTTTTTGTTAGCGAAAGAGAAAAAGAAGGATACGGACACGGCGATATATACATGGTAAAGAAAGAAGGTACATCATGGGGAATACCTGTAAATTTAGGGCCTACCATAAATACTCCTTATGACGAAATAGGAGTTTATATTCATCCCGACGGAAAAACTTTATTTTTTAGCTCTAACGGACATAAAACTATGGGCGGATACGATATTTTTATGTCTTATTTTGAAAACGGAAAGTGGTCAGAACCAATAAATTTAGGTTATCCTATAAATACGACACGCGATGAAATTCATTTTGTTTTAAGTACCGATAAAAGAACTGCTTACATATCAAGCAACCGCGAAGAAAGTATTGGCGAATATGATATTTTTAAAATAGATATGTCTAATTACTTCAAATCGCACAAGGAAATACCTTCACATGTTGCTCAGGCTATTACAGGTAGTACTTTAACAATAATGAAAGGTAAAGTTAGCGACAATAACGACGGAAAACCTATAAAATCTTCTTTAACTTTTAAAGACATTGTAGATAACCAAATATATGTTACAGAATCGAACGAAAATGGAGAATATTTTATTACTCTACCGTCTGACAAAAGATACGAAGTTTCGATAAAAGCAGAAGGCTATAAACAATTTCAGTTGAAATTTAAAGTGCCCAAAAATGAAGAACTCGATACACCTTCCTTAGTAAAGCATTTCTTACTTAATAAAGATTAAATTATTTTATGAAAAAAATTATTGTAACGACTATTTTAACAACATGGTCGTTGTTAAGTATTTGTATAGATACTTCGCAAAAAGTTGTTTATAAATTTGATATAAAAAGAAATATTGAACCACCTGCGTGGCGATTAACTCAAAAAGCAATAGACGAAGCTATAAAAAAGAAAGCAAATCTTATTATAATAGAACTTAACACTTACGGCGGAATGGTTGACATTGCAGACTCTATTAGAACAAAAATTTTAAAATCGCCTATTCCTGTTTATGTTTTTATAAATAATAATGCTGCATCTGCAGGTGCCTTAATTTCTATTGCTTGTAAAAAAATATATATGACCAAAAGTTCAACAATTGGAGCTGCTACTGTCGTTACACAAGACGGAAAAGTTGCACCAGAAAAATTTCAGTCGTATATGAAAAGTATTATGCGTGCAACAGCCGAATCGCATGGAAAAAAGAAAATTCTAAAAAACGGCGATACAATAGAAGTATGGGTGCGAAATCCAAAAATTGCAGAAGCAATGGTAGATTCTTCTGTATTTATTGATAGCATTACAATTAGAGGAAAAGTACTTTCATTTACAGCTTCAGAAGCACAACAACATGGTTTTTGTGATGGTATTGTTGAAAATATTGACGAATTACTTCAAAAAGAAAATATTAAAAATGCAAAAATTGAAATATACAAACCTTCATTTATTGAAAGTATTATATTATTTTTATTAAATCCAGTAGTTCAAGGTTTACTTATAATGTTAATTATAGGCGGTATTTATTTCGAATTACAAACGCCGGGCGTTGGTTTTCCATTAGCAGCTGCAGCTTTCGGAGCTGTTCTTTACTTTGCCCCATTATATCTCGAAGGTTTAGCCGAACACTGGGAGATACTTTTATTTATAGCAGGAATAGTATTACTAATAATAGAAGTTTTTGTTACACCTGGTTTTGGTGTTTTAGGAGTATTAGGTGCTTTTTCAATAATTATGGGTTTAACACTTAGTTTAATTGATAACATTGTTTTTACCATAGAAGGTGCTGCCATGCCTGCTTTTTTAAGAGCTTTTGGAATAGTTATTATTTCATTATTACTTTCATTTTTTGCATCAATTTATTTATCAAGCAAGATATTGGTTAATTCACGATTAAAAAAATTAGCACTTCAAACACAACAAGAAGTTTCGGAAGGCTACATTGGTGTTCAAACACAAATAGCTAACATTGTCGGCAAAGTTGGTATCACAACAACTCCATTAAGACCTTCTGGGAAAATAGAAATAGAAAGTAAATGGTACGATGCTGTTTCGGAAGATGGTTTTTTAAACATAAATGAGCCAATAGAAGTTGTAAGATTCATTAACAACCAGGCGTATGTCAGAAAAATTAAATCTAAATAATTATAGAATCAGACTATTTGAAGAAAGTGATTACGAAAGTGTTCTTGAATTATGGGAATTGACTGGGTTAGGAGGTGCTCATAGAGGCGACAACCTCAAAATAATAAATAATACTATTAAAGCAGGAGGCATATTTTATATTTTAGAAAATGTTCTTAATAAAAAAATTGTAGGAACAGCTTGGATTACTAACGATAAACGACGTTTATACCTTCATCACTTTGGAATACATCCTGATTACCAAGGATTGGGGTTATCTCATATATTAGCCAAAGCATGCATTGAATACGGAAAAAAGCTCGACTTACAAATGAAACTGGAAGTTCATACTAATAATATTAAAGCTAAACAATTATACGAAAAATATCAATTCAAAAAGCTTGGAAATTACGAAGTTTATATTATTAGAGAATATTGATTGTGCAATATTTTTTAACTAAAAAAAATACTGTATTACCACGATAAAAGATAATACAGTATTTTATAGAAAGAATATGTTATTTTTCGTAACTTCCTTTTTTAACAATAACAGCATCTTTCATCAAAAACTTGCCCATAGCCATAACATGATAAATACGCTTATTATCAATAAATACTATATCTGCATCTTTTCCAACGGCGATACGTCCTTTTTGATGTAATTTTAATATATCAGCTGGGTTGGAAGTTAAAACTTTAAGAGCTATTTCCATAGGAACACCTTCATTAGTTATAGCATCTGTTAATTCGCGAAAATTTGCAGAAGGTAATCCCATTTCAAGTTTAACTAAATTTCCGTTAGCATCAAAACCGGGTAAAGATCCACAAGCATCTGATGAAAAAGTAATTCTTTCGATAGGAATTCCGGCATCTAACAAAATAGGGATACACTTAGAAGGTTTTACTTCATATTCGGGAAAATAAGGATAAGAACTTGTTGTAATATCTACATAACCTCCACGTTTAGCAAATTCTTTTGCCGATTCAAGTGTATAATCGTTACGATTACAATGAGTTGGTAAAAATTGTGTAAGTTTTAACATATTATGACTTCGTTCTATCACTTTGTACATAGGTTCAAATGGTTCTTCCTGGTCGCCAAGGTGAATATTAACTATTCCAGCTTTTCCGCCCAGCATAGCCCCAACACGTGCATGCTCAACAATTCGAAGTAATTCATCGGTTGTAGGCCAAGAAGAACGGTGATCGCTTAAAGCTATTTCGCCTACGCCAATTATTTCGTCTATTAAAGCAATATCTCGACCCACATCACCAGTTATTGTTGGTGTAGGAACCTGATAGGAACCTGTATAAATCCAGCTTGACACTCCTTCTGCTCTTAAACTTTTTGCTTTCATTAATACTGATTCGACAGTACGCGTCATTCCATCTGTTCCCAAGCATCCAATAACGGTTGTAACTCCTGCTTCTACCAACATGCTTAATTGTAGTTCTGGTGTTCGTGTTGAAGGTCCACCTTCACCACCTGCTCCTGCAATATGCACATGTGAATCTATAAACCCTGGTACAGCTTTTAATCCATCTGCCGAAATAATTTCACAAGCAACACCTATAGGAGGTTCTATGTTCTCCTCTATTGCTAATATTTTTGCACCCCCTGTTAAAATATCTTTTCTTCCTAAATAGTCAGGTGCATAAACTTCTACACTTTTAAATAATGTTAACATAGTTTTATAATTTTAATTATACATTATATTTTTTCAATAAATATTCTATTTCGTCGGTTATAACATCTACAATTATTTTATGCTTTTGCTCTTCTGTATAATAAGTTATCCTATCTATCTCATCGTTATTACGGTATAATATACATTTTTCTTCTTCAACCACAATAAGCAACCCATCGGAAAGTAATTGTTCTTGCAATACTTTTTCTTCGGAATAACTTGGCTCATCGAGAATAACAATATCCGCTCCGATGTGAAATATTCCATAGTCGTAGATATTATCTTTGTTATGTTCGAAAATGGCAATATTAACCTCGGGGTTTCTCAGTATTATTTTTACATTTTGGTCGTGTTCTGGATTAAGATGAAAATATAAGTTATTGAAGTATATTCCTTTAGATGTTAAACTTCCTATAAAAACATTTCTATATTCAGCCATAATAGCTTCTGTAATTTTAAATGCAAGTGTTTGTGGGATATAATTTCCTGCTATTATTGGTATTCGTCCTTTTTCTTTTTCATTAAAATGCGATAGCATAATATAACGTGGAACATCAATACTGCCACCATAAGCAGGTGCAAGATGCATAAAGACTCCTGGTCCTGCATTTATTTCTATAATACCAAAATTCCCTTCACGCCACGATTTCGATATGTCTTGAGCTAACACATCTATTCCAAGACATTTTACTTTGAAAAAGCGAGCTATATCTTCAACCATTTTTACATTATCGGGGTGTATTTTTGAAGTAACATTTATAGATACTCCACCTGCCGAAATGTTAGCAACACGACGTAATGTAATATGTTCTCCTTCGCTTGGTATATAAGATAAATCTTTACCTTGTAAAGCTAAAAAGTCTTTAAGATTATCGTCAATTTTTATTTTACATAAAGGCGAACGTGCATTATCTAAACGAATATCTTTTGCATTTTCTAATTCAATAAGTTTTTCTATTGTATCTTTTCCGTTTCCAACAACGAAAGCAGGAACACGTTCTAAGGCAGCGACAAATTTGCCTCCTACTGACAGCAAACGGTGATCGGTACCATAAATTTGCTGCTGTAATAAAGCTCCTTCAAAAGGAGTTCCCTGTTCCTCAGCTAAATTTATTATATTTTGAAAAGCTTTTCTTACTTCTTGCTCTGATTCAATTCCAGTTGTAACACCTTGCCCTTTATGACCGGCAACAGGTTTTAAAACTACCGGAAAACCTATTTTTAAAGCTTCGGCAACAGCTTCATCTTCACAAAAACAATTTACTGATTTAGGTGTAGGGAATCCACACATTTCTAAAAATTCACCCACCATATCCTTAAACATAGTAAATTCAGTGTCTTTAATTCCGTCTGTATGAAATGTTGTAGATCGTCCACGTAATTGTTTTACACCATAACCCCATTGAAACTGATTCTCTTCGTATAAATAAAAAACAGGTATTTGTAATTTAACCCCAGCTTCAATTAATGAGTAAAGAGTAGGTCCTCCATATAAAGTTTTGTCGAAACGAGCTTGTAGCATTTCAAATTCGCGTTTAATATCGTATTTATATCCTTTTTCAATAGCCTGAAACCACTCACTTACAACAAAAACAGCTGCTTTGGTTACGGGTTTATCAAGATATTCCACTGCTACAACATAATCATCGCCATCAGTCGAAATACTATAATGTTCTATAAATAAGTTTATATCCATTTTTAGAATATAAACAAGTGTTTCTGTAAATAAATCAACAACATCTGAAATTCTTTTTTCTTTAAGTTTTGGAAAAACTGAAAAAATTTCTTCTTCAAAAATATCAACCGGCGGAGTTTTTGGTAAAACAGTTAAATTAAATACAACACAGGCTCTATCTAAATAATAATTTGGTCCTGTATAAAAATAAAATTTCGAAGGTTTAAAGTTTTCCATAAAAGCTAGTTTATATAAATTAACTTGTAAATTTAAAACAAATATTTTAAAATGATTTTACCAAAAATATTTTCTTTTAATTAAATCTTGATTTAAAATAGAACTTATCTTTTTAAAACATCTTATTTATAAATTCATCGTCGGTAAAGTAAGGTAATGTAACTCTAAGTTTAGGTTCTTGTTCCATTGCTCTTTTAATAGCAAAAATAGCTCCTTTGTTTCTTGCCCAACTACGTCGTGCGATTCCGTTATTTACATCCCAGTGCAACATCATTTTTAATCTACGTTCCGATTCGCTTGTACCATCGAGTACTAAACCGAATCCACCATTAATTACTTCTCCCCATCCAACACCTCCGCCATTATGCAAAGAGACCCACGTAGCCCCCCGAAATGCATCGCCAATAACATTGTGTACAGCCATATCGGCAGTAAATCTCGAACCATCATAAATATTGGAAGTTTCTCTAAATGGTGAATCTGTTCCTGAAACATCGTGATGATCTCGACCCAGTACTATTGGTGCAGAAATATATCCTTTTGCAATAGCATCGTTAAAAGCCTTTGCAATTTCTATGCGTCCTTGTGCATCGGCATATAAAATTCTAGCTTGACTACCTACAACAAGTTTGTTTTTCTTAGCCTCGCGTATCCATTTTAGGTTATCGAGCATTTGTTGTTTTATATCATCTGGTGCTGTTAATGACATTTTTTCTATAATATTTCCGGCAATTTCGTCTGTTTTATCTAAATCATCAGGGTTACATGAAGTACAAACCCAACGGAAAGGACCAAATCCATAATCGAAGCACATAGGTCCCATTATATCCTGCACGTAGGAAGGATATTTAAATGAACCATCGGGGTTCAATATATCAGCACCAGCCCTGCTTGCCTCTAGCAAAAATGCATTACCATAGTCGAAAAAGTACATACCTCTTTCGCATAAAGCATTAATAGCAGTAACATGACGGCGTAATGATTCATAAACTTTTTCTTTAAATAATTCTGGTTTTTCTGCCATCATTTGGTTCGACTCTTCAAAAGTTAAACCTACCGGGTAATAACCTCCGGCAAATGGATTGTGTAAAGAAGTTTGATCACTTCCTAATTCAACGTCAATATTTTCAGATAATAAACGTTCCCATAAATCAACAACATTTCCATGATATGCAAGTGAAACAGCTTCTTTATTATATTTTGCTTTTTTAATACGTGGTATTAATTCGTCAAGGTTTTTATAAACTTCATCTACCCAACCTTGCGAATAACGTGTTTCTATTGCTTTGGAGTTTATTTCGGCAATAACACCTACAGCACCGGCAATAATTGCTGCTTTAGGCTGTGCTCCGGACATGCCACCTAACCCACTAGAAACAAATAATTTCCCTTCTAAACCTTCTCCTTGTTTGCTAACTAATCTTCCTGCATTTAATATTGTAATTGTGGTTCCATGAACAATTCCTTGTGGTCCTATATACATATATGAACCAGCTGTCATTTGTCCGTATTGTGTTACACCAAGTGCATTAAAACGTTCGTAATCGTCTTTAGAAGAATAATTAGGTATCATCATTCCATTTGTAACAACAACTCGCGGTGCATCTTTATGCGATGGAAAAAGCCCCATAGGGTGCCCTGAGTAAATAACAAGTGTTTGTTCATCAGTCATCTCGCTTAAATATTTCATTGTAAGAAGATATTGTGCCCAATTTTGAAAAACTGCACCGTTACCTCCGTAAGTAATTAACTCGTGTGGATGTTGAGCTACAGCTTTATCCAAATTATTTTGAATCATAAGCATTATAGCCGCTGCTTGTATGCTATTGTACGGATATTCATCTATAGGCCGAGCATACATTTCATAATCTGGCCGAAAACGATACATATAAATTCGTCCATAAGTATTCAATTCATCAAGAAATTCCGGTGCTAATTCTGCATGATGTTTTGGGTGAAAATATCGCAGAGCATTTTTTAAAGCAAGTTTTTTTTCTTCTTTTGTTAATATATCCTTACGTTTAGGTGCATGGTTAACATTAGGATCGTAAGGTTTAGGTTTTGGCAATTCATCAGGAATTCCCTGACGTATTAAACGTTTAAATTCATCTTTCGAAATCATAATCAAAAAAAATTTTGCGTAAAGATATAAAAGATTTGAACAGAGTTAAAAAATATTCAACAGATATAATTTATTTATCACTGTTAAAAAGAATAATTTGTTGAAGTGCATTTTGGCACACTGGACAAAATTCTAATTTTTGAAAATCGCGCATAATACAATTAACAACCGGTCTATATATTCCTTTGCTTCGATATCCAGCACCTTCAAAAACACCTAATTTATTTTCAAAACCTGTTACAGGCGTAGGAATTGGTGTTTTTTTATCTAACAGATGTTTCCATTTCTTATCGAAGCTAACAAGTGTTGTTATATTAGGCTCCCATGGTTCAAAAGATAAATCATAAAAATTTTCGTTTGCTTCATCAGAATCTTGATATTCATCGGCAAGTCCACCAAAAGCATGGCCAAACTCATGAATAAAAACATAATCGGCAAAAAGATTATCGGCAACAGCTATACTATAATAATTAAATATACCACCGCCACCATAGGTTTTAGTGTTGACTAAAATAATAATTTGGTCGTAAGGTATATTAGACAAGATTTTTCCTAACGAATTGTATTGGTAAACCGACAAATATCTATCCATATTGAATGTATTGAAGCGTGTTTCTGCAACAGTTTTTTTCCATATATTTAAATGTGGCTTATCTGTTCCTTCTTCTAACGATGGTGATTTGACAAAAGTAACATTAAAATGAGATTTCATTTTTTTAAAAGGTTCTTTTGAAAATAATATTTCTGTTAACTTTGAAGCATCGTTAATAAATTTTTCCATTTGATCTTCTTTATATCCTTCGGCAATAATAACAATATCAACTTTTTCTTCTGGTATGCCATTTTTTATATATTCCACAACAGGAAATATTTCTGGTTTTTCTTTAATTATGTCTGTTTGATTTGGTCTTACAAAAAAAGAAGATAATTCTTTAAACTGCTGATTTTTTAACCTTTCATAAAATATAATTTTTATAGTATTCTTAGGAAAAGGTATATTAATGAATTGCGAAAAAGTTTTGTAAGTTGTTTTTGCTTCTGGTGTTTGCTGCCATTCCTGATACAATGTACAAAAGCCACGCGAATAAAGTAATTTAGATTGCGACGAATCGTAAACCTCTATTTTATAATGCCCGTAATTAAAAGTATCTATCAAGTTCTTTTTATTTCCTCCCCAAATAGGTTCCTTATAGAGATTAGATATTGTAATAATTGTTTTTTCGAAATTACCTGTTAAACAATATTCTATTCGCAAGCGTTCACTGGTGAAGTAATTATCATATTGTTGCGTAAATCCGTATGCAAAAAGAAAAATACCAATGAAGATATTAGTTACTTTCATATTTTTTTATAGCAAAGTAAAGAATTTTATCTGTTTTATTTAACACATATCAAGAAAAAATGTAATTTTGCATAAAACTCATAAAATATGAAAACCATTATTAATTTATTATTTTTTATACTGATTGTTTTTTCGTTAAATGCACAAGATATAAATAATAAAATAATTGATGAAAAAACAGGCAATGAAATGCTAGTAGGAGTATGTAATAAACTAGCTTTAAAGCAACCACCATATAACAGTTGGTTCGAAACAGAATATGAACATTATGAACCAAACGAATCTGTTTTAACCGAAACAAAAAAATATATTAACGAGAATATTAAAATTGTAGTTATTTTTGGTACTTGGTGTGGCGATACACATGAACAATTACCACGCTTTTACAAGACTATGGATTACATAGGCTACCAACCTAATACTATTGAACTTATTGCAGTAGATAGAAATAAAGAAGCTAACAATATTAACATTAAAACTTATAAAATTGAAAAAATACCTACCTTTATTTTTTATAAAAACGGCAAAGAAATAGGACGAATTATAGAAAAACCATCTAATTCGATAGAAAACGATATTTTAAAAATTTTAAAAAAACAATAAGTTATGAATACACATAAAGAAAAATCTACTTCATCTTATGTTATTGGCATTATTGCTTTAATAATTGCTACAGTGTCTGTTATTTTATCTTTTATTCCTTACGTAGGTTTATTTTCATTAATTTCTGGTTCTATAGCCTTAATTTTATGCATAATTGCGTATTTTTTAGCACTTCCTACTCAAAACAAAGTATTACTATTAGCTGCATTTATATTATCATTATTTAGTATTATTTTTTCATACATTCAATATCAAGAAATTAGAAGTAAAGCAAAACAAAAAATAGAACAAATTACAGATGACATAAATGAATTAAAAGAAATGGAATCTTTAGACAGCTTAATCAATCATTACGACGATATGAAACAGCGATTGGATAGTATTTATTAAACTAAAAAAATGATGAAATACAAATACTTATATTTAATTTTTATTATTGTATTAAGTTGTAAGTCCGATAATTTTTTAAAAGTAGAAAAAAGAACGCCCGATGGAACTTTGGTTTATACTTGTATAATTGATACCACCAACAACAAAAACGATACTATAGAAAAAACAGAATTTTATCCTAATGGCAAAATAAGAGTTAAAGGAACATATAAAAACAACTTACGCGAAGGTTTATGGGAATATTACCACGAGAATGGAAAACTTTGGAGTACTGGAAATTTTGTTAACGGAAAAAGTAATGGCGTTTTTACAATATACAATAAAGACGGAAGTTTATTTATGAAATCATCATACAAAAATGGCAAACCTGATGGAAAGTGGTCGTTTTACGAAAACAATAAGTTAAAAAAAGAAGTCTATTTTTCTAATGATTCTATTGTAAAAGAAATAAACTACTAATGTTAGTAATACTTCTGTTATTCAATCACTATTAATATGTTTAAAACAAAAACCTATGCTACTGTTGGTTTATTTGCCATAACTTTTATTCTTTATGTACAGGGCTTAAATTTCGACTTTACAAATTGGGACGATCCACAATATATACTAAAAAACGAGTGGATAAAAAATTTCGATAAAACACTTTTTAAAAAAGCTTTTTTTGAAACACATTTCGGACATTATCATCCATTTACATGGCTATCGCTTGCTTTCGATTATATGCTTTTTAATTTAAAACCTTGGGGCTATCATTTTCACAATATATTGCTACACATACTAAATGTTTTATTAGTTTTTTTGTTCATACAAAAACTAACAAAAAACAATCTACTTTCTTTTTTTGTAGCATTGGCTTTTTCTATACATCCTTTTGCAAACGAAAGTGTTATGTGGATTACAGAACGAAAAAATTTATTGTTTAGCTTTTACTATTTGTGCAGTCTTAACTGTTTTATATACTATATTGAAAAAAACAAGTTTGTATATTACTTTTTAGCTTTACTTATGTTTTTTGCTTCATTATTATCTAAAGGAGCTGCGATTACAATGCCATTAACTATTCTACTTATACTTTATTTTTATAATAAATTGTCTTTTAAGAATAGTTTAAAGATTATACCATTTTTATTACTTTCTATTTTCTTTGCAGTAATAGCTATAAAAGCCCAAAGTCCATTTTTTAAAGAAAATAATCTTTCTTTAACTTTTTTTGAATCGTTTATGTTATCGTCGTGGGCTGGTTGGCAATATGTATTAAAAGCTATTTTACCTTATTCTATGTCGGCACTACATCCTATTATTTTAGATAAAATAAAAATCTATTATTTAGCGGGATTTGTATTAATGCTCTTCCTATTTTTCATTGTTTTTAGGTCGTTTAAAAAGAACGAAAAATTAATACTATTTGGTATTTTGTTTTTTTTCATAAACATTGTTATGTATTTAAAAATTTTTAATGCTTATGCTAGCTCATATTACATAGCCGAACGATATTCTTATTTATCAAACATAGGTTTATATTTGGCTCTTTTTATGTTTGTTTTAAACAATTATTGGCACAGAAAATTATTCCGATATATAATTTTTTTGTGGTTTATATTTATTGGTGTTAGCTCGTATATTTATGGAAAAACTTGGAAAAACAGCATTACACTATGGGAAAATACCTTAAATCATTATCCAGAAAGTCACATTGCTTTACTAAACTACGGGAATGCTTGTCGTGATGCAAAAAAATATGATAAAGCTTTAAAAGCATACGAAAAAATAAATTATAATAGCTCTTTATATACTAAAATGCTCGAAAATAGGGCTTTTGTTTACTATAAATTAAAACAGTATAATAATGCACTAAAAGACTATCAAATGTTATTAAAACTTGATACTTCAAGACAAGATATAAAACAATACATTATTAACATTATGTTAGAAAGTGGTGAAAACAATTTAGCAAAAGAAACTATTCTCAGGTTACTATCAAATAATAACAAAGTTGGTGAACTTTGGAACAGTCTTGGAAATTATTATTTTAAATCGAAACAACCTGATTCTGCAATATGGGCATATTCAAAAGCAATAGAATTAAAGCCAGCAGCAATGTTTTTTTACAACAGAGCTAACGTTTATTCACAGTTAAATAATTTTGATTTAGCATTAAGCGATTATAATAAAGCTATTAGCATAGATTCAACTAATGCTGATTACTATTTAAACAGAGGAATTACATATTTCGCGCAAAAAAAACATATTGATGCTTTAAACAATTTTAATCGAGCCATAGCATTAAAACCCGATAAAGTTGATTATTACTTTAACCGTAGCACGTTGTATATTTCTATTAAACAATTTAATTTAGCTATAGCCGATTTAAGTAAAGTAATAGAATTACAACCTAACAATAGCGAAGCATTAGTTCGACGAAGTTTCTTGTATTATCAATTAAACGAGCTAAAGTTAGCTTGTAAAGATATACAAAAAGTTATTGACTTGGGAAACAATCAGTACAAAGACTGGAAAAATGTATTTTGTAAATAATTTAAACTAAAACTCTTTATTAAAAAGCTTCCTTACTAAACTGAACAATGTAAATTATATAATTAGTCGGCATTTAACTACATTCTAGAATTTTTTCAATTTTACAATAATTGATATCAAAACTTATTAAACGATTACTCCTTTTCAATTATATAATTTGAGTTAATAAAAACTTATTGAGAAATTCTAATTATCTTGCTTAATCTGAATATCTATTTCTGCAATTAAATGACCTTTTGGAATAGATTGACCTTCTTTTACATGTATAGATTTAATTATGCCGGAATAGGGAACTGTAATTATATTTTTCATCTTCATTGCTTCCAAAATAATTAACTTATCATTTTCTTCAACATATTGTCCTTCGGTAACAAAAACTTTAGTTACTACACCAGGTATAAAAGAAGTTACATGCGAAGGCTCTGTTGGTTTCCATGGTTTTCGATTTAAATACTTTTTTGTAAGCAATGTTTTATATTTTTCTTCATCTATTATAAAAGTCTTTATGCGCTCTTCCGATAATACTTGGTTTTCTTTTTTCTTTCCCATAAAAAATAATTTTTAGAATTATTAAAAAGGAGGAATACCATGTTTTTTGTATGGGGTAGTGTTAACCTTTTCTTTTGATATTTCAATTGAATGTACAAGTAATTTTCTTGTTTCCTTTGGTTCTATAACTGCGTCAACATATCCTTTAGCAGCGGCAACATAAGGATTTGCAAATTTTTCTTTATATTCTTTAACCTTTTGCTTACGCATAGTTTCGGGATCGGGTGCTTCCATTATTTCTTTTCTAAAAATAATATTTGCAGCTCCTTCTGGTCCCATAACAGCTATTTCAGCACTTGGCCATGCAAACACAAAATCGGCTCTTAAATGTCTCGAGCCCATTGCAATATATCCACCACCATAAGCTTTTCTAAGTATAACTGTTATTTTTGGTACAGTTGCTTCACTATATGCGTACAACAATTTTGCACCGTGTCGAATAACTCCGGCATGTTCCTGGTCAATTCCAGGTAAATATCCTGGTAAATCAACAAATGTAATTATCGGAATATTGAAAGCATCGCAAAAACGAATAAATCGTGCTGCTTTATCGGAAGAATCAACATCTAATACACCTGCAAGATAAAGTGGTTGATTAGCAACTAATCCAACAGTTTCTCCGTTTATTCGAGCAAAACCTATGACTATATTTTGTGCCCAAAATTCTTGTACTTCGAAAAAGTCGCTGTCGTCAACAACTGCTCGAATTACATCACGAACATCGTATGGCATTTTTGGATCACCGGGAACAATTTTCTCAATATTGTATTCTTTTTTTGGTTCTTTTGGTTTAAACGGCAAAGCTCGTCTTGTATTATTCCAAGGTATGAATGTTATTAGTTTTTTTATTTGTTCAAAGCATTCGTGTTCACTATTTGCAAAAAAATGTGCATTACCGGTAATTTCCGCATGAACTCTTGCTCCACCTAAATCTTCCATGCTAATTTCTTCTCCTAAAACAGTCTTAATAACTTCGGGACCGGTAATAAACAACTTAGATATGTTGTTTACTACAAAAACAAAATCGGTTAAAGCTGGCGAATATACTGCTCCTCCTGCACAAGGTCCAAGAATTACAGATATTTGTGGAATAACGCCTGATGCCAAAGTATTTCTAAAAAATATTTCGCCATATCCTGCTAATGAGTTGACACCTTCTTGAATTCGCGCACCACCACTATCATTAATTCCTATAAGAGGTATTCTCAATTTTAGGGCATGGTCCATTATTTTTGTTATTTTACGTGCATGCATCAATCCTAATGAGCCGCCTGCTACAGTAAAGTCTTGAGCAAAAATACATACCGGGGAACCGAAAATTGTTCCTGTTCCTGTAATAACACCATCGCCATAAAGCACTTTGCTACTCATATCAAAATCTCTGGCTTCGTGCTCCACAAATAAATCATATTCCTGAAAAGAATCTTTATCTAAAATAGCTAATATTCGCTCACGTGCTGTTAATTTTCCCATTGATAACTGTTTCTCAATGGCTTTTTCGCCTCCGCCTTGAAGATATTGTTCTCTTTTGCGGATTAGCTCAAGGGTTTTACTTCTTAAAGACATAAGTTAATTATTTAAGATTTATCAAAGCAAAAATACATTAAATCTTTATATAAAAAGCTCTTTTTTATTAACAGCATATATCGTTGTATTTTAATTTATTAATGAATTTTTAAGATTTAAACTTTTGCTTTTTAAATCATTACAATAGAAATATTAGCTTAACTTGCTGAAAAATTGATTTTTATGTATTATATATTATTGTTAAAACATCGTTTCCAATCTTGTAATCAATTTTATTTTGTTTAAAAATTGTTGGTGCTTGTAATCCTTTATTAAATCTAATTTTTCCGGTAATAATTCTGGCTTCGTCCCATAAATTATTTAAAAGAAACTGATTAAGTGTATAAGCTCCTCCTTCTACAATTAAAGAAACTATATTTTTGTTATACAATATATTAAGCATTTGTTCCAAAAAATTGTTTTTTTCTAAAACAAATGTTTCTACATTACTTATCGAGCTTAATGAAGAATTTGTTGTAAATCTTATTGTTTGTGGTGGAAAATTAAATACATTGCTTGATAAATTAATAAAATCTTTATTTTGAATAACTATTCTTAAAGGATTTTCGCCTTTCCAAAGTCTGACTGTTAATTGAGGGTTATCGTTTATAACGGTATTTGCTCCAACTAAAATAGCCATTTCCTCGCTTCGCCATTTATGAACAAGCATTTTACTAATCTGATTACTTATCCAGTAAGTACGAGAATCGTTATAATTTTTTTGTGGAGACAAATAACCATCACTGCTTTGTGCCCACTTTAGAATTATATATGGTCGTTTTTTTTCGTGAAATGTAAAGAATCTTCTGTTAACAAAACGATATTCGTTTTCTAATATGCCTGTTTGAACAATAATTCCTGCCTGTTGTAGCATTTTTATTCCATTTCCTGAAACTAGCGGATTAGGATCTTTTGATGCCACTACAACATGTGGAATTTTTTCGTCAATTATTCTTTGCGAACATGGTGGTGTTTTACCATAATGCGAACAAGGTTCAAGAGTTACGTACATTGTTGATTGGGCTAACAATCGAGTATTTTTAACTTCCTTAATGGCAACTATTTCGGCATGATCACCACCATACTTGAAGTGAAATCCTTCCCCAATTATTTTATTATTATGAACAATAACACAACCTACAACAGGGTTTGCACGAGTATGTCCCAATCCTTGTTGTGCAAGTTCTATTGCACGTTGCATATATCGCTCATGCACCAACATGATTAAAAATTAGGCTTATGATAATATTCGCTATAAAAATTGTGAATATAATTTGCAGCATCTTCAGCATTTTCTGCTACATAGATTAAATTTAAATCTTGCGGGCATATATTGTTTTGTTCTTGAAGAACAATTTCGTTTAACCACTTTAATAATCCTTGCCAGTACTCCTTTCCTGCAAGAACAATAGGGAAACGGGCAATTTTATTTGTTTGTATTAACGTTAATGATTCGAATAATTCGTCTAATGTTCCAAAGCCACCTGGCAATACAACAAATCCTTGTGCATATTTCATAAACATAACTTTTCGTACAAAAAAATAATCGAAAGTAATTACTTTGTCTTCGTCAATATATGGATTTGGGTGTTGCTCAAATTCGAGATGTATATTTACACCAACAGATTTTCCTCCTCCTCGTTTTGCTCCTTTGTTAGCAGCTTCCATAATTCCAGGTCCTCCACCAGTAATAATACCAAAACCTTTTTGAGTTAGATTAAAAGCAATATCTTCTGCTAACTTATAATATTTATTATCGGGTTTAGTTCTTGCAGAGCCAAAAATAGACACACAAGGACCAATTTTCGATAATTTTTCGAAACCTTGTACAAATTCTGCCATGATTTTGAAAATATGCCACGAATCGTGTGTTTTAATTTCATGCCAGCTTTTAGGTTCTAATGCCCTTATAATTTTTTCATCATTTTTATTCATAAAACATTTATTATTATTTAAACGAAGTTTTTTACGTTTGTAAATGTAATAATGTTAATTCATTTTTTAAATATTTTGCAGTATAACTTTCATTTACTTGTACAATTTCTTCTGGAGTTCCTTGTGCTATTACGTATCCGCCAGCATCTCCTCCTTCTGGACCTAAATCAATAATATAATCTGCCTGCTTTATTACATCTAAATTGTGTTCGATAATAATTATTGTATTCCCTTTGTCGGTTAATTTATGAAGTAAATTCATCAGAACATTTATATCTTCGAAATGCAAGCCGGTTGTTGGTTCATCGAGAATATAAAGAGTGCGACTGGTATCTTTTTTGGTGAATTCTGCAGCTAATTTTATACGTTGAGCTTCACCACCACTAAGTGTAGTAGCTGCTTGTCCAAGGGTTATATATCCAAGTCCTACTTCATACAATGCTTTTAATTTATTGTGTATTACAGGAATGCTACTAAAAAAATCTAATGCTTGTTCGACACTTAAATTTAAAACATCGCTTATTGATTTTCCTTTGTATCTTACTTCAAGAGTTTCTCTGTTATATCTTTTACCTTTACAATCGGGGCATTCGACATAAACATCGGGTAAAAAATTCATTTCTATAGCTTTATAACCTGTTCCGCTGCAGGTTTCGCATCTTCCGCCTTTTATATTAAAAGAAAATCTGCCGGGCTTATAACCTCTAACTTTTGATAAGGGCATAATAGCAAACAAATCACGTATATCGTTAAAAATATTGGTATAAGTAGCGACATTTGAGCGAGGTGTTCTTCCTATTGGCGACTGGTCAACCTTTATAACCTTATCAATATATTCAACACCTTCTATGTAATTATATGGTAAAGGCTTTTTTATACTGTTGTATAAACGGTTCGACAATATTGGATATAATGTTTCACTAATTAGTGTAGATTTGCCACTTCCTGAAACACCTGTAACACAAATTATTGTTCCTAAAGGAAATTTTACTGTAATATTTTTTAAGTTTCTGCCACTTGCACCAACTAAAAGTATATGCTTTTTATTTCCGCACCGACGTTTTTCAGGTACAGGAATAATTTTTCTATTTGAAAGATATTGAGATGTAAGTGAATCTTGTTTTTTTATTTCTTGTAAAGTTCCCCTTGCAACTATTCTTCCACCATCTTTGCCAGCACCAGGTCCTATATCTACAATGTAATCTGCAGATTCTATTATTTGTTTATCGTGTTCTACAACAATAACTGTATTACCAATATCGCGAAGATGTTTTAAAGCATTTATTAGTTTGGAAGTATCTCGTTGATGCAAACCTATACTTGGTTCGTCTAATATGTATAAAACATTTACTAACTCACTTCCTATTTGTGTAGCTAAACGTAACCGTTGACTTTCTCCACCAGACAATGTATTTGAAGATCTATTCAAGTGTAAATAAGACATTCCTATGTCGAGCAATAATTTTATCCGATGAGAAAGTTCTTTAACAATTTCTTGTGCAATAAGCCATTGTTTTTCTGTAAGATTATCTTTAAGTGTTTGTAACCATAAATACATTTTATCAAGACTCATACTAGCAACTTCGCCAATATGTAAACCTTTAATTTTGTAATGTAATGATTCTTTTTTTAACCTATATCCATTACACTCTGGGCAAATATGAATATCTACATATTCTTCTGCCCATTGTTTAGCTTTAGACGAAGTTGGATCGTTATATTGCAGCATCAAATAATTAACAATTCCTTCCCATTGAAAAAAATCGTAAGAAAATTCGCCTTTTTTTATTCTGTAATGCTCAGCAGAACCATACAAAATAATATTTAGAACATGTTCGGGTAAATCTTTAATAGGAGTTTTCAGATTAAAAGAATGTCGTTGGGCTATAACTTCAAGTTGATTGAATATTTGTGAAACATGGTATTTCCCTAATGGTTTAATAGCTCCAGCCGCAATAGAAATATTTGTGTCTGGAATAATTTTACCAATATCAATTTGTATAATAGTACCTATTCCATTACAATTACTGCAAGCCCCCTGTGGCGAGTTGAACGAAAACGTATGTGGTGCAGGATCATTGTACGACAATCCTGTTGACGGACACATAAAAAATTTACTGAAATATCGTGTTTGCTGAGTTGTTTCATCAATTATCAGACAAGTACCATTTCCTTGTTTTAAAGATAACTGCAATGATTGTTGAAGTCTTTTTTCATTCTTTTCTGTAACTTTAAGTTTATCTACATACAGTTCAATATTGTGTGTTTTATATCTATCTAACTTTAGCCCTGGTTTTAATTCAACAATTTCATTGTTTATTCTAACATACAAATAGCCCTTATTTCTTAATTGTTCAAACAATTCTTGATAATGACCTTTTCTTCCTTTAACAAGCGGAGAAAAAATTGCAATAGTATGTTCGTTAAATTGTTGTTTTATTAAACTTAAAATTTGTTCTTCGGTATATTTTACCATTTTTTCGCCTGTTTCGTAAGAGTAAGCTTCACCTATACGTGCATAAAGCAATCGCAAATAATCATATATTTCTGTAATTGTTCCAACTGTTGAACGAGGATTACGCGATACTGTTTTTTGTTCAATAGCAATTACAGGACATAGTCCGTCAATTTTTTCAACATCGGGGCGTCGTAAATTTCCTATAAACTGCCGAGCATAAGCCGAAAAAGTTTCCATATAACGACGCTGACCTTCGGCATATATTGTATCGAAAGCTAAAGAAGATTTTCCACTCCCCGATAATCCTGTAAAAACAATCAAACTATAGTGAGGCAAAGCAACATCAATATTTTTGAGATTATGTTCTCGTGCACCAATTATTTCAATTAAATTTTTAGGCATATTATTGTTTAATGCTATCGGCATTTATATACAAAGAGTCCTTTACCTCTAAATTCAATAATTGCATAAGTTTATTTATGTTCCTATATTCTTTTTTAGGAATTTCGATGTTATAAACTTTTCGTTCTTTATTTGTAAGTTGATATTTTCTTAACCAAGGATTAAATATTCTTAGTAATTTATAATTTATTCCTAAATCTAAAGCAAAACTTGACAAATCGGAAATACTACTATCTACTTGAATTGTTTCTGTGGGAACCGGAAAATATTTTATATTATCGGGGATATAAAATCCGTATTTTTTTGGATTAGTCATAATAATTTTAACAGCTAATATTCTAAAAACATAGCGAGCAGTTTCTTCGTTTAAATGTAAATCGTAGTAATTTTTTGTTTTTTGCAAAGAAATTACTCTGTCTATGTTTCCTGTTCCTGCGTTATAAGCAGCAGCTGCCAACGTCCAGCTTTTATAATACGAAAAAAGATCTTTTAAATGTTTACAAGCAGCTTCTGTAGATTTAACTAAATGGTAACGCTCGTCAACTTCTTCTGTCATTTCTAATCCATACTTTTGTGCTGTGCCTTTCATAAACTGCCAATAACCTGTTGCTCCTGCGGGACTAATGCTATTAGTAAAGTTACTTTCTATTACCAACAAATATTTAAAATCGTCGGGTATTTGATATTTTTTTAAAATAGGTTCAACAATAGGAAAAAAACGATATGCTCTTTTTAAACTTAAAATTGTTTGCGAGTGAAAAAAAGTATTAACTAAAAGTTCTCTATCTAAACTTTCGTAAACATCGAAATTTTCTAATGGTACCCTTTCGCCTGCAAAGTTTAATTCCTTTGGAATTTCGGGCGAAGCAATGTAATAATTCGAAGAGTGTATAATTTCTATTTTATTATTGTTTGGAAAATGATAGGTTACAAATTTTTGAATGAAAAAAACAATAATAATTATTGTAAAAACAACTAAATATATTAAGGTTAATTTCGAAATTTTAAAATCTTTTATTTTTTTTATTACGTAAAAATGCATTTATGTACAAAAAAAGAGCTACAAAAATACAATAAAAAAATGAAAGCACTACTAATATTTTACTACGAAAATCTGTTAAAATTAAATAAATAGCTAAAATAACGGATATTAAATTTAAAAAAGATAACAGTAAAACAATTTTGTTTTCATTAAGACCGAGCTCGAACAATGAATGTGTTGTATGGTCTTTTCCTCCAATAAATGGAGATTGTTTTCGCAATAAACGATTTACAGTAACAGTAATAGTATCGGCAATTGGAATTAAAAAAAATAAAAAAACTATGATAAAAGGCAATATTAGCTGAATAGTATAAGAGTAATTTCCATAAAATGGAGAATTCCACAAATATTTTACAGCAAAAATTGCTAATGACAATCCTAAAAACAAGCTTCCATTATCGCCCATATACATTTTTGACGGATGTAAATTATAAAATAAAAATGTAAGTAGAGCAAAAAAAAGAGATAGCATTATAAAACTATCATAAAAATTAGAAAAATAAAACATATTAAGGCAAATAAATCCCAACAAAGCAATTAAACTAATACTTGTAGCAACAGAATCCATATTGTCGAGCATATTGATGGAATTCATCATTCCTATATACCAAATTACTGTTAAAGCGTAATTTAACCATACATTAGAGAATAATTGAATATATAAACCTGAATATACAAGAATAAGGGAAGCTAATGCCTGTAACAACATTTTTAAACTTGGCGATATAGACAACATATCATCTGCTAAACCAGTAAAAAAGGCAATTGTAAGCGATAAAGAAATTGTTAAATACTCTGTATGAATTTGCTGATTTGCCGACTGTGTCAGAAGAAAAAAAATTGTTCCTAAAATAAAACTTACAAAAAAAGTAATACCACCTGCTACCGGTTTAGATTGAGAACTCCATCGAATTGCTTTTTGATAAGCTTTATTTATATTAAATACCTGTGCTTTTTTGTAAAAAAAATGATGAAGTAAAAACAATGTAATGAATGATAAAATACTATATACAAATAACAGCCATTTCATTTTAAATTTTGCTTAAAATTTTTTTTAACCAGCTTTGTTTTTTAATTGGAACATCTTCGTAATAATGATTAGCCGAATCGCTTGTATAACCATATCCATAATTATAAGAATAAGCATACTGGTAACCATATTTAGACTTTTCGTAATCGAAACCATTCACTACAACAAGTAATTTTTCTATATTTTTCTCTTCTATTAAATGATTGATATTATATAAAAAAGTACGCTTCGAAAAATGTGATTTTATTACATAAACAGGGAAATCTGAGATTTTAAATACAGAGAGAGCATCAGAAACTAATCCCAATGGTGGCGTATCTATAATAACATAATCGTAATTTGCAGATAATTTTTTTATTAATTCTTCAAAAATAGGTGAATTAATTAGCTCTGATGGATTTGGTGGTACAGGTCCTGCCGTAATAAAATCTAAAAAAGATAATTTTGAAGTTTTTATGCAATCTTCTAGCTTATTTTTCCCTGCTAATATTGTTGATATTCCTTTACTGTTATCTGAATTAAAACTTAAATGTATTCTAGGACGTCTTAAATCTAAATCTAACAAAATTACTCGCTTGTTTTGTAAAGAAAAGATACCTGCCAAATTTATAGCAAAAAACGTTTTTCCCTCGCCACTAATTGTTGATGAAATAGAAATTACATTTTGGCTTTTGTCTTTTTGTAAAAATTCTATACTTGCTCTGCAAGCCCTGAAAGATTCTGTAAATATTGAATTTGGTTTAATATCAATTAACAATTGTGATATTTGAAGTTTTGCCTTATACAATGGTATAATCCCCAATATTTTTGCGCTTGTGTATGTATTAATGTCGTCAACTGATGTTATTTCGTTATATAACAAATATCTTACAACAATTGTAATTAAGGAGATAATAACAGCTATTACTGAAAAAATTAAAATAATTGTTTCTTTCGAAGATGTAATAGGTTCTGATGGAATTAAGGCATTTTGTAAAATTATATTCTGGCTAACACTTCCTGCTTTATTTATTAAAAATTCTGCCTTTTTCTCCAATAATTTATTATAGTAACCTACATTTATTTCGTACATTCGTTTAATTTTTAAATAATCAAGGTCCGATAAAGGATTATTGATTGTTTCTTTTGTTGAATATTCCTTTAACTTATCGGCAAATAATTTTTTCTTTTCATTTAAGCGTTGCGATTTCGTTTTTAAAATATCTATCAACGTCTTTTGTTGTTTTTCTAGTTGATTATTGATTGCTTTTATTTGAAAACTATTTGTCGTTTTGCTTGCTAAAAGTTGTTCTTTTTGTTCTTCTAAACTTTGAATTTTATTTATGATGCTCATTAATATTGGATCTGTATCTGGCATTAAAGATATAATTTCGTAAATTGTTAAATTTGGATTTGATTCTATTGCTTTAATAAACTTATCATAATTTAACAATTTTATTTCTATATCTTCAATTTCTTTAGTTAATGCTTTAATTAAATCATCGTAACGATTTATTAAATTATAAGTGTTATCTGAAGCTAAAGAAGCAGACTGATATCTATATTGTAATAATTGTTCTTCCAAACTATCAATGGTTTTATATAACATTTTCGTTTGCTGGTCAATAAAAGTTAGTACGTTTTTTGAACTCTCTATTTTTCTTTCTATATCGAATAATATAAACTCTTCGGCCATTGTTTTTACAAATTCTGCAACTTTTAAGGCATTTTTATCGGTAAAAGAAATTTGAATGGTATTTGCTTCCTGATTAAGTATGAAAATATTTAACTGTTTACTATATTTTTTTACTAAATAATCCTGCTCATTTAAAATGATAAAGTAAGCATCTTTCTTAATACGTTTTATATGTTCAGAAATTTCGTCTTTATTTATGATTTTAATTTTTAATTTTAAACCATCCAATTCAAACCACTCATTTATTTTAACTTCTTTTTCATAATTATTACCATCTAATTCGTAACGAATTATTGCGTGATTATTAGTAAAAGATATAAAAATAGGATTATTATAAAATGAAGCATTATTTATTTCATACTCTACTTTGAAAGGCGAGCTTCGATACATTTCAAATTCAAGAAATGTGCCCTGTGCATAATAACTTACATCTAAAGGTAACTTACTTATTGTACGTTTTAAAAACTCTGCCGAACGCAAAAGCTCTACAGTTTGATTCAAATTTATTTCTTCTTTCTTGTTTGTCAATTCTAAAAGTATATTTGTATTACTTTCGTCTTTTAATTGAATGATAGATGATGCCTTGTACAATGGCGGAGTATATCTTATATAAATAAGTGCAGCAATTATACAAACTAAAAAATATATAACAGAGATAACTACTGAGCGTTTAAGTATATATAAAATAATATATGGATCAATTTTCTCGTTTAAGATGGGTATGTTTTTGCGTTCTTTATTCATATCTTATTTAAAAATGCTATAAATAATGAGTGCACTAGACAATAAGCTTAAATATGGGGTGATTTCCGAAAGCAGTTTTGAAGCATAACGTGGACGTGCTTCAACGTATATAATATCATTAGCCTGTAAAATGAAATTACTATTTTTCATATTTTGCAATCTTTGTAAGTTAAATAGATAAACTTCTGGATTGTTTAAATCGCCACGTAATAATTTAATTTTATACGATTTTGTAAAATCGCTAATTCCGCCCGATTCGGCAAGAGCCTCAATTAAAGTATAATTATCGTTTCTAATCGTTAATACCTTTCCTGTTGAAGCTCCTGCTGTAAATACTATTATGCGTTTATTTGTTACTTCTATTTTCACAAAAGGCTCAACAATAAAATCTTTATATTTATTTTCTAACAATTCCTCTGCATTGCGAATAGTTAATCCGGCTAATTTTATTCTGCCCAAATACGGAAGTTTTACTAAACTATCAAATTCTACATTGTATTCTACAAATTGTTGTATATTAGATTGTTGGTTAAGATCAATTAATTGTGCTCCATTATTGTAAAATATTTTTATGTTCAATTTGTCAAATGGTTGAATAATATACTCTTTTTCGATTGACTTAAATTCTGCATAAGAAAAATCTTTGGGAACTTTAAACATTTCGTTCGATTGAAATATTCTACACGATGGTAGTAAAATAACAAATATTAGAGCTAATATGTATATATTTATTTTCAATTTTTTAGTTCAAAGGTATAAAAAGTAAATGAATTTAAGCAAATTCTTTTACTTTTAGTTCAACATTTTTATTTTTTAGAATTTCGTCATAAAGTTTTATTGTATCTTTTACAAGTCGTTCGTAATGAAAATTCTTTAAAACAACATTTATTAAATTTTTATTCGAATTATTTAGCAATTCATCGTTTTGAATTATTGAAATTAGATTGCTCACAAATTTTTCTTCGTCATTTGGCTCGGATAGTAAAAATTGATGCTCATTAACAACAATATCTTTTATTCCACCTACATTTGTAGAAACTATTGGCTTCCCTGCGGCTTGTGCTTCTATTAAACTAACTGGTGTCCCTTCGTTTAAAGATGTTAATGCAACAATATCTACTCCGGCATAAACAAAATCTATATTTTTAACCCATCCTAAAAAACTAATATCTGGTTTTATTTTATTTGTACCATTTGGACTAACATTTAAATTATAGTAATGTGCTAATTTTTCAATTTCTTGGCGAGTTTCACCATCTCCAATAATAAAAGCTCTGATTTTTTTATTACAAATTTGTTTAGCTTTTGATATCGTCTTAATAAACAATTGATGATTTTTTATAGGTACAAGGCGACCAACAATGGCAATAGCAATTTCGTTATCGTCAAGATTATTCTCTTTTCTAAAAATATACCTCTTTTCTTTTTGATTTTCAACAAATCTATTCAAATCAAGTCCTAAAGGAATAACTTCCACTTTGTTTTCGCTGGCAATTCTGTATTTTTTTACCAGTTCTTCTTTTTGTAAATTGCTAATAGCTATTATTTTATCTGTTTTTTTCGCTAACTTACGTTCTATTTGAATAAATGTATGCGTTTTTATAGCATTAAAGTACGAATGAAAAACATGTCCGTGAAAAGTATGAACTACAACAGGAACATTTGTATCGAAAGCAGCTTTTCGTCCCAACATACCAGCCTTTGAAGCATGAGTATGAACAATATGTGGATTGAAGTTGTTTATTATTTTCTTTATTTTCAAATAAGCTTGATAATCAGATAAACCATTAATAGACCTACGCATTTCAGGTATAACAATAGCTTTTATCCCCAAAGAATTTAATATAAATTCCGAACTTTCTTCATGTTCTTCATGAATTCCTCCTATTAAAAGTGTTTCGTATTCTGGATAAAGGTATTTTGTAAGGTAAGCAGCATTAAAAGTTGGGCCACCTAAGTTAAAACGGTTTATTATGCGTAAAATACGTTTCATAAATATGCAAAGTTAATTCTAAAAATTATTACGCTATTTTAACCTTTTTCTACATTCTTATTTTACAAAATATTTAAAAAAAATGATTAAAGATATGTTTTTTTCCACCAATGCTGAAAAATTATAAAGTTCCATAAATGAATTGCACTATCTAAAGGACGAACAGAATGAAGTCTATACATTAAATTTTGGATGTATTCATAGTCAAATATTTGCTGTTTATCAATAAATGATTTTTCCGAGTACTGACTAAGTAAATTTACTAACGATTTTTTTAACCACTGTTGTAATGGAACTTCAAAACCTTGTTTTGGCTTATTTAATGTACTTTGTGGAAGTAAATGACCAAATGCTTTTTTTAAAATAATTTTTCTGTCTTTTGATTTAATTTTATAATTTATAGGCAAAGTTACTGTAAAATTAACTAGGTCTTTATCGATCATAGGAACTCTTACTTCTAAAGAATTCATCATTGATGTAAAATCAGTTTTATACAACATATCGTTTGGAAGAACCAAATGCAAGTCATTTAGTAAAACATTATGCAATGTAAAAGCATCTGTTTTTAAAAAGCACGAAAAATCAGAATTTTCATAGCATTTTTTCAATAATTTATTTAAATCAGACTTGTGTAAAGTAGTTGCCCAATGCCAATACCTTTCTGTGTGATTAAATTTTAAGCCATCGCTAAATTTTTTTAACTGACGAATTTTATTTGAGAAAATACTGCCTCTCGATTGAGGTAATATTTTTAACAAACCTGAAAAAGGATACAACAAATGTCTAAAATGATAATATTTAAAAGCAAGTGCGTGCGCATAATGTTTGTTGTATCCCCCAAGTAATTCATCGCCACCATCGCCAGATAATGCCACAGTTATGTGCTTTTTTGTGTATTTAGTAAGCGCACACATTGCAATAGCAGAACTATCGGCAAAAGGCTCATCTAAATAATTAAATATGTCAGGTATAAGCTCAATCAAATTATCCTCTTCAATAGCTATAGTATGGTGATAAGTTTTTAAGTGTTTTGCTACTATTTCAGCATCGGACGATTCGTCGAAAAAAGAATTATCTTTAAAACTTATAGTAAAAGTTTCTATATCGGGCTTTAATTCCTTTGCTATAGCAGTTATAATACTAGAATCAATTCCTCCACTTAAAAAACAGCCGATAGGAACATCCGATATCAATCGTTTATTTACAGATTCTGACAATAAATTTCTAAAAGTTTCTATTGCTAAATTTTCTGTGATTTGTTCGTTAATGTTTTCAGGAATTTCGTAATATGTCTTTATTTTATATTCATTGTTTTTAAAAATAATATACTGACCTGGTTTTAATTTATAAATATTATTGTAAATACTAAGTGGAGCTGGAATATAATTCAATTGTAAATACAACAAAAAAGCTTCCCAATTCATTTCGGGAATAAAATTTAATAACGGCAATAAGCCTTTTATTTCAGAAGAAAAATGTAATCTGCCATCTAAAAAAGTATAATACAATGGCTTAACTCCGTATCTATCTCTCGCTATTAAAAGCGTTTCATTTCTCTTGTCGTAAATAGCAAATGCAAAGTCGCCGTTTATTTGATGTAAAAAATTGACGCCTTCATCAATGTATAAATACAACAATACTTCTGTATCCGATTTTGTTTTAAACGTATAACCTTTTTGCTCAAGATTTTTTTTAATCTCTTTAAAATTATAAATTTCTCCATTAAAAACAATAACAACATTTTTGCTTTCATCAAAAAAAGGTTGATTAGCTTCGGCAGAAGTGTCTATAATTGCTAAACGAGTATGTCCAAGTGCAACGTTTTGAGACATAAAAATGTTTGAAAAATCGGAACCTCTTTGCGATAATTTTTTAACAGCCTCTGTTAAATTTTTCTCAAAGGAAAAAACCGCTTGACGAAAACTTGCTATACCAACAATACCACACATTTAATAAATTACATTTTATCAATTACCTTAATACCAAGAAGTTGTAGATTAAATGCAATCATTTCACCAATCTTTTCAGAAAGTTTTAATCGAAAATTTCTGTAAAGATAATTTTCTTCTTTTAAAATTGGATAATGCTGATAATATTGATTATACTCTTTTGCAAGAGAATAAACATAATTGGCAATTTTTGCAGGGCTATATGTTAAAACAGCTTCTTTAAAAACAAATTGAAATTCAATTAAACTTTTTAAAAGTTCACGTTCTTTATCATTGTAAAATTCGTAATTGCTCTCTTCTGTTTCTAAAAGAATGTTTTGCTCCTTTGCTTTTCTCAATAAAGATCGTATTCTGGAATAGGTGTATAGGATAAAAGGTCCGGTATTTCCATCAAAATCTATTGATTCTTTGGGATTAAAAATCATATTTTTTTCCGGATCTACTTTTAAAATAAAATATTTTAATGCCGACAAAGCAATCTGTTTTATACCATATTCAAATTCTTCTTTTGTACTTTCTTTTAATTTTCCAGATTGCAACGACAATTCTTTTGCTTCAGCTGTAAGCTCTTTTATTAAGTCATCCGCATCAACAACTGTTCCTTCTCTCGATTTCATTTTTCCTTCTGGCAATTCTACCATACCATACGATAAATGATGTATTTTATCTGCCCATTCAAATCCTAACTTCTTTAAAACAAGCTTTAAAACCTGAAAATGATAATTTTGCTCGTTACCTACAACATATATCATCTTGTCTGGCTTATACTCATTGTAACGTAAAATAGCCGTACCTATGTCTTGAGTAATATAAACCGAAGTCCCGTCTGACCTCAACAATAATTTTTCATCCAAACCATAATCCTTTAAATCTACCCAAACAGAGCCATCGCTTTTAGCATAAAAAATTCCTTTTGATAAGCCATCGAGCACGTATTTTTTACCAAGTTCATAAGTTTCAGACTCGTAATATATTTTATCGAATTCTATACCTAACGATTTATAAGTATCTTCAAAACCTTCGTAAACCCAACGATTCATCATTTGCCATAATTCTCTAACTTCATCATCTCCTTCTTCCCATTTTTGAAGTAGTTGCTGTGCCTCAATAATTAATGGTGCCGATTTTTCTGCTAGTTCTCTTTCCACACCTTCCGAAACAAGTTGTTCTACCTGTACTTTGTATTCTTTTTCGAACATCACATAATAATCGCCAACAAATTTATCTCCTTTTAAATTTACTGTTTCAGGAATTTTTCCATTTGCCCATTTTTTCCAAGCAAGCATTGATTTACATATATGAATTCCTCTATCGTTTACAAGATTTACTTTTATAACTTCGTTATCGGCATTAGAAAAAATTTTGTATAAACTTTCGCCCAAAAGCATATTTCGCACGTGACCCAAATGTAAAGGCTTATTCGTATTAGGCGAACAAAATTCAATCAATATTCGTTGCTTTAGTCTTACTGAAAAATTGAACTTTTTAAATGCCTCTTTTTGCAATACATCATTATATAAAGTTATATTTAAAAAACCTTTTACTACTTCAAATTCTTTAATGTACGAATAGTTAGTTTTTAAATAATTACCAATATTTGTTGCAATTTCGTCGGGCGATTTTTTAATTTGCTTTACCCAAGGAAAAACGTTTATAGTATAATCGCCAGAAAATTCTTTTCTTGTTCTTTGAATAGTTATATCGTTATATACATTTATTGAATAGCAATTTGAAAAAGCTTCATCTATAATTTTTTTTAATAACTCTTCCATTTTTTTTCTCACAAAGGTACTAAATCGTCAAAATATTTGGCAAAAGTTTATATAATAACTATGTTTGCGTATGTTTTTAAAAGAACTTCATATATTTCAGTTTAAGAATATTTACAGTGCATCATTTACATTCGAAAAAAATCTTGTATTTTTCTGTGGACAAAATGGCGCAGGGAAAACTTCAATATTAGATGCCATTCATTACCTATCGCTAACAAAAAGTTTTATTAATTTTACCGATACAGACAACATTTCTTTTGAAAAAGATTATTTTCAAATTATAGGTAAATTTTACAAAAACGGCAAAATAGAAGAATATTCTTGTTTTGTTAGTCGAGAAGGGAAAAAACGTTTTCGCTATTTTCAAAAAGAATATCAACGACTTTACGAACATATTGGCAATGTTCCTGTTATTATTATTTCTCCAAGCGACCAATTATACATATTAGAAGGCAGTGAAATACGACGAAAACTAATTGATTCAATAATATCACAATTCGACAAAGAATATTTAGCTTCATTGATTGAATATAACCGTATTTTGAAACAAAGAAATAACCTACTTAAATCGGAGCAGAATATAAAAACAAAATACGAACTAATTGAAGTACTCAATCAACAAATTATTGATCCTGCAAAGTATATTTATAATACACGAAAAAAATTCTCGGAAGAATTAATAAACTATCTAAAAGAATTTTATGATATACTTTCAGACCAATTAACCGAAAAAGCAGAATTATTATACAAAAGCCAATTACACGAACAAGATTTTAGCACATTGCTTACACAAAATATAGAAAAAGATATTGCAACAGAATATTCAAATTTTGGAATTCATAAAGACGATTTTTTATTTAACCTTAATCAAAAACCAATAAAATATTTTGCATCGCAAGGACAGCAAAAATCTTACATCACTGCTTTGAAATTATCGTTTGTTCCAATAATAAAAAAATATAATCTAACACCTATAATTTTATTAGATGATATATTCGACAAATTAGACAATAACAGAGTAAAAAATATGATTAATTTGGTACAAGAAAGTCAATGTCAGGCATTTCTTACACATACTGATTCAAAAAAAATAGATAGCCTATTTTCTCAAAACAACAATAATTTTAATTTGTTCGAATTAAATAATGGCAATATTTTCAAAGATGTTATAAAATAATTCTATTTCTTTAAATTATTCCAAATTTCGTTGGCAATCTCAAATTCAACCCCCTTTTGCATTAAAAATTGAACAAGTTTTTGCTTCTTTTTAAATTCGTCTTTTTCTATTATGCTTTTTAATTTTATTTTAGCCAAATTCATAAAAATTTTTAAATACTCTTCATCCTTAATTTCCAAAAGAGCATCGTTTATTATTTTTTCATTTATTTTTTTTTGTATAAGCGAATGTTTAATTTTTAACTTTCCCCACTTATTTAAAAACAGCTTATCGTGAATATATGCTTTAACAAAGCGATTATTATCTATAAAACCTTGCTGACATAAAATTTTGATTATTTCTTCTTTTTCATCTTGACTTAAATTTGAAATTTTCATTTTTTCGAAAGCATCGAATGAGCAAATTTCTTTTTTAGAACACAACTTTTGAAGTTTTTGAAGCCAAATTTTTTTTTCATTCATATTCGTTTTGCCATTAAAAAGCGTTGTTTATTTTGCATATCGTAAAATAAAATAACATCATAAGAATTTCGAGTTAACAATTTTTCTACTTTCGTAGCATAATTTTCGTGTACTTCTAAAAAAATGTATCCGTCATTTTTTAAAATATAATTAGCTACATTACAAATAGCTTCGTAAAAAATTAGCGGATTTTCATCAGGAACAAACAAGGCTATTGCTGGTTCGTAATTTTTTACATTTGGTTTAATTTTTTCTTTTTCACTAAGTGGAACATAAGGAGGATTACTAACAATTATATCAAATTTTAAATCGCTTTTCGTCAATTCTGTGCGAAAAATATCATCATTTAAAAATTTTATTTTAGTATTATGTTTTATAGCATTACACTGAGCTATTTTTAAAGCATTTATTGAAACATCCGTTGCTACTACACTCCAAGAAGGAAAATATTTTTTTAAAATAATAGATATACAACCGCTACCGGTTCCTATATCAAGAACCGACATATTTTTTTGTTCTATAAAAGTTTGAATTATCTTTAAACACATTTCTTCTGTTTCTGGACGAGGAATGAGTGTATATCTGTTAACATAAAATTCAAAACCATAAAACCAAGCTTTGTGTAAAACATATTGTATAGGCTCGTTACGTAGCAAACGCTTAAATTTTTGCAAAATAACTTTGTATTTTAAACTGTTTTTATCTATTTCTTCATCCAACATATTAATAAAAACAATTTTTTCTTTTACACCAAGTACTTCCATTATAAGCCACTCAGAAATATTTATTGCTTCGTTTTTATCATATATAACACATAACGAATTACTTATATTATTTCTTAGTTCTCTAATAATCATAAAAAACTTTAACCTAATTCAATTTTTTAAAACAAAATTCTTATTTTGATTATATTTTAACTTTTTTTATTTATATTTATACCAAAATTTTTTAAACTATGAAAAACGTTGTGCTTATTAGTATTGCTTTAATTTTTTCTACAAAGTTAACAAGCCAAATTCAATTTCAAAAACGGTACGGAGTAGGAAATTTATATAATTTTTTAACTTCCGTTGTTCAAAACCCCGATAAAAGCTATATAATGGCAGGTTACGGTGTTAATCTCGGACAATATGAACTTGATGTTGTTAAAACTGATTCTGCTGGTAGCGTTCTATGGGCAAAAAGATATTATAGTCCAATATTACTTGCAACCGATTATTATCAACTCGGTAAACTTATAAGAACAAGCGATGGCGGCTATATTTTATGTGGTACTCGTAAAACAGAAGGTTTTATAATGAAACTCGACGCTTCAGGAGGCGTTACATGGTCAAGAACTTATTATTTTAGTGGAGCTGCTAATCACTACTTAAATTCAATCAAACAAACTTCTGATGGAGGTTATATAGCCGTTGGAAGTATGAGAAATTCAAGCTCCGATTCTCTCAATGCTTTTATTGTTAAAATAACAAGTAACGGAACATTTTCATGGGGCGGAAGATGGAATAATCAAACAACCAATTCCGACGATGCTTTTATAGACGTTGAAGAAGACCCCGGTTCTGGTTTTATTGCTGTTGGTTATACATCGCAAGTTTTCGGTAACGATACAACTACGGATGCACTTATTGTAAAATTTAACACTAATGGGAATATCACTTGGTCATACGTTTTAGGTAATGATACACAAGAAGATCAAGCTAGTGCAATAATTAAACAAGGCTCAAATTTCTACATTGCAGGAAGCACAACACAAGGTGCTATAGGTCAAGACTTTTTCTTTATGGAGATGACTACATCAGGAACTCAGAATTGGGTTCGTAGATACAATGTCGGTTTAGCAGACTTGGCATTTAAAATATTACCAATTACTGGCGGTTTTTCAGTAATTGGCGGAGAAATTACAATGGGAGGAAACATTGTAAAAGCCGATTTTAATTCAAGCGGTCAATACATAAATAACAGTGGCTACAGATATGGCGGAAGTTGGGCATTTCCCATAAATGTTGATGCACAAAAAACTACTGATAATGGCTGGATTATGGGAGCCATGAGTATTGATTATGCATTTTATTTACTTAAAGCTAATGCAGCAGGTTCTACTGGTTGTTACGAAAGCACTTTTAATCCTACTATCACAACTTTTACGTTTACTCAGGATGCTTTCACTGGCACATATACAACAGGTGTAACTACAGGCAATCCCAGTGTTTCTACCAGTTCATTTACTATACCTACAAATAACATTATTACCGACTGTCAATTTATTCCCTGCGATACACCTATTGTTAGTATAAATCCTCCTTCTGCAACTATTTGCCAAGGACAATCTGTTACATTAACAGCTTCCGGCTCAAATGGAAGCGGTCCATGCACTAGTTGGAGTTGGAACACAGGTCAAACAACAGCTGCTATAAACGTAACACCTACAAGTACAACAACCTATACTGTAACTGGTTATGTTGGAGCTTGTCCAAGTCAACCTGTTAATGTTACAGTTACTGTTAATCCTGTGCCTACTGCTAATATAACAGGAAACACTATTATTTGTCAAGGACAATCTACTACGCTCACCGCAAGTGGCGGTACTGGATACACTTGGAGTAATGGCGTTACAGGACCAACAAATATTGTCTCACCAACAAGTTCTACTAATTATACTGTAACTGTATCAAACAATTTCAACTGTACAGCTACTGCTTCTGCTTTCGTAACAGTTAATCCCTTACCTAATGCATCTATAAGCGGACCTACTACAACGTGTTCGGGTAATAGTATTACTTTAACTGCTTCTGGTGGAGATACTTATTTATGGAGCACAGGATCTTCATCTAATCCACTGAACACAAATCCAACTTCATCTACAACATATACAGTAACTGTTAGCAATAGTGCAACTGGTTGTTCTGCTACTGCAAACCATAGCGTTACAGTTAATCCAAATCCTGTTGTTGGAATAGCTGGAGATACTATTATTTGTGAAGGTTATTCAACTACACTTACAGCAAGTGGTGGAAACAGCTACAACTGGTCTACTGGTGAAACTACTGCTAGTATCAACGTTTCTCCTCCACTGGGAAATAGTGTTTATTCAGTTACAGTAACTAACACTACTACGGGTTGTTTTACAGTAAGAAATGTTACTGTACAAGTTGTTTCAGCTCCAAATGCTCAAATTACAGGCAACAATTTCATCTGTCCGGGACAATCAACTACATTAACAGCTAGTGGCGGAACTTCTTACGTATGGAATACAGGACATACTACTTCTAGCATAAATGTGTCTCCAGCAACTGCAACAACATATACCGTTTCGGTATATGCTGGAACATGTTATTCTACTGCAAGTTTTCAAGTAAATGTTCACACACCACCTACATTAAGTATAACTTCGCAAAATGTTACATGTAATAATAGCAACAACGGTTCTGCAACTGTAAATGTTGTTGCAGGAAATCCTCCTTATACATACCTATGGAGCAATGGACAAACAAGTTCACAAATAGTAAATATCACTGCCGGTACATATTCTGTAACAGTAACAGATGGAAATGGTTGTACATCTACAAGTCAAACTACAATAACACAACCACAACCTATAACTGCTACGTATAATATTACAAATGTTGGATGTTTTGGCGCTTCAACTGGAGCAATAACAATATCTCCTTTAGGTGGAACTGCACCATATTCTTATACTTGGAGCAATGGAGCATCAACACAAACAGTAACAAATTTAAGCTCTGGAACTTATTCCGTTACAATTACAGACGCGAATAATTGTACTCATATTGTTAATAATATAACTATATCACAACCAGCAAATCCATTAACAATAGTTTTAGACTCTATTCGAAACGCAAGCTGCTATGGAGCAAATAATGGAATGATTATTGTTCACGGAACTGGTGGAACACCTCCATACCAATATTTATGGTCGAATAATGCAACTACTGCATCTATTGCATTTTTAACCGCAAACACCTATACCGTTACTGTTACCGATGCAAACGGATGTTCTTCTACTTTTACTACAACCATAACACAACCACCTGCAATAGTTGTTCACTCGAATATAACTAATGCTTCTTGCAATTACGGTAAAGACGGAAAAATAGAACTAGAAGTAACCGGAGGTGTTGCTCCTTATGCATACAACTGGTCGAACAATACCACACAACCTAATAACGTAAATATCGGTAGTGGAAATTATGCTGTAACAATAACCGATAATACAAATTGTACTTATACAACAAACTTTCTTGTCAAAGCTGCTGATATAGATTGTATTCTTATTCCCGATTTAATTACCCCTAACGGCGATGGTGTTAACGACCGTTTTGAAATAAAAGGTATTCAATACTTCGACAAAGTTGACATTGAAATTTATAGTCGCTGGGGAAGTAAGATATTTAGTTTTAGCGGAAGTGGTTACGAATATCTCGACCCTTCAAAACAATGGGACGGCACTTATAAAGATAAAGAAAAATGCTCACCTTGTTCGTTTGTTTACATAGTAAATGTTTATAACGGTAAAAATCCTTATCAAGGTATAATTACTGTTAAACAATAACTCCTTTAATTAACCTGCCCAACCTTCTCTATCTAAACTCCTATATTGTATAGCTTCTGCAACGTGGTGAGGTTTAATAGTTTCGCTATTCTCAAGATCAGCAATTGTTCTCGATACTTTCAATATTCTATCGTAAGCTCGTGCCGACAAACTTAAACGATTCATAGCATTTTTAAGCAAAGAATTACCTTCATTATTCAATACTGCATACTTTTGAATAAGTTTGCTATTTATTTGTGCATTACAATAAATACCTTCTAAATCTTTATACCTTTGCTCTTGTATTTTACGAGCTTTAACAACACGTTCTCTAATAGTTTCGCTTGTTTCAACTTTTAATTGATAACCAGATAATTTATCAAAAGATACAGGTACTACTTCCAAATGTATATCAATTCTATCTAATAAAGGACCCGATATCTTGCTTAAATATTTCTGTCTAACGGCAGGCGAGCAAACACATTCTTTTTCTGGATGATTATAATAACCACAAGGACAAGGATTCATTGAAGCCACTAACATAAAACTAGCAGGATATTCAATACTAAATTTTGCACGACTAATATTAACAACCCTATCTTCCAATGGTTGTCTCATAACTTCAAGAACTGTTCGTTTAAATTCGGGCAATTCATCTAAAAACAAAACTCCATTGTGAGCAAGCGATATTTCACCCGGCTGCGGAAATGTTCCACCTCCCACTAAAGCAACATCGCTAATAGTATGATGAGGCGATCTAAATGGGCGTACAGTCATTAAAGAAGTATTCTTATCAAGCAAGCCAGCTACCGAATGTATCTTTGTTGTTTCTAAAGCCTCCTCCAAAGTTAAAGGAGGCAAAATAGTTGGAATACGTTTAGCCAGCATAGTTTTACCAGCCCCAGGCGGACCAATTAGAATAATATTATGTCCACCGGCTGCAGCTATTTCTAATGCTCTCTTAACATTTTCCTGACCTTTTACATCAGAAAAATCGAGCAAATACTTATTATAATTTGCATAAAATTCTTCCTCTATATTTACACTAACCTTTTTTAAACATTCTCCATTTTCCAAAAATTTAATTACATCTAAAATAGTTTCTGCTCCATAAACATTTATATCGTTTACTACAGCAGCTTCTCTTGCATTATACTTAGGCAATATAAGCGATTTAAAACCTTCGTTTCTTGCCTGAATAGCAATAGATAACGCACCTTTTATTGGTTGAATATAACCATCTAACGATAGTTCACCCATTATTACAAATTCATCAAAATTTGATACATTAATCTGATTGCTTGCTGCCAATATTCCTATAGCAATAGGCAAATCGTATGCAGAACCTTCTTTTTTTATATCAGCTGGTGCTAAATTTATAATTACTTTTTGACCAGGCATACGATAATTATTAACCTTTAAAGCGGACTCTATTCTTTGTAAACTTTCTTTCACAGCATTATCAGGCAATCCCACCATATAATACTTAATACCTTGTGTTGCGTTTACCTCTATTGTAATTGTAGTTGCATTTATTCCATAAACAGCACTTGCATATAATTTTACTAACATAGTTCAAAAAAATATTAACAAATAATTTTAACAAAATTAGTTTAAATATTACTTAGTTTCATTGAATTTTGAAAAATAATGTATATATTTGTCAGGTATGGGAGGCAATAAATTTAATATCAAAAAATTATTAATAGTTTTTGTACAATTTTTCTTATTTAACCTATCATTCTCTCAAAATTCTTTTGATAATATTATTTATACCGATTCTTTATCAGCAGGACCTTTAACAGATTTAGAATACGAAGAAGATAAAGCTGTAATCAATTCCAACATAAATTCTTTTTATATACCAAATTACATAGATAGCTTTTATCATGTTCCCGCATATAACCTTTACTATTTTTGGGACACAACCGATATTCATCCATATCAAAGTAAAATGAATATTTTTAATGAAACTCATATTATTCCGCTTAAAAATGAGTTTTCTCAGTTTTGTTTCCCTTTAAAGAATAATGAAGTAACTTCCGATTTTGGATGGCGACGATGGAAATATCATTATGGTATAGATTTAAGAGTTAAAGTAGGAGATAGCGTTTTAAATTGTTTCGACGGAATGGTTCGCATTGCACAAAGAAGCAAATCTTATGGAAATACTGTTGTTGTTAGACATCATAATGGACTAGAAACTTTATATGCTCATTTATCAAAAATATATGTAACACCCAATCAAGAAATAAAAGCAGGAGAAATTATTGGTTTGGCCGGAAATACAGGACGTTCAACAGGTCCACATCTACATTTTGAAATACGCTACTTAGGTGGACCTATAAATCCAAATCACATTATTGACTTTAATACTATGAATTTAATTAAAGATACACTTATCGTTAACAATCAAACTTTTTCATATTTAGAAGATGTATTAAAGGCACGCTATTACACAGTTCGTAAAGGCGACACACTTGGTAAAATTGCAAAAAAATACGGCGTTTCTATTAACCGTTTATGTAAACTTAATGGAATCAGCAGAAATAAAATATTAAAACCAGGTCAAAAATTGCGATATACTTAAATACATTAACATTTTTTCTAAACTTAATTATAGGACAATAAAAATATTCGTAATACTTTTGCGTTTAAATTTAAATAATGGAATCAAATACAAGTTTTAATAACAAGTCAAGATATTCCTTATGGATGCTAATAACCGTTATCTTACTACTACTTTCCAATATATTTTTCATATACAAATTTTATACAGTTAGAAAAGAAAAAGTTTACGTTCAAGTTGAACTACAAGACACCGAAGCTGAAAAAATACAAATAGAAGAACAACTTAAAGATATGTTAAATCAATACAATACTTTAAAAACCGATAATACAAAAATATCTGCCGAACTCGAACAAGAAAAAGAAAAAATAAAAGAACTTTTAGAAGAAATAAAAAATATAAAAAAAGCCAATGCATACCAAATAAATCAGTACAAAAAAGAATTACAAACTTTACGAGATATTATGAGAAGCTACATTGTTCAAATAGATTCTTTAAATACACGCAATAAAATTTTAACAGAAGAAAACAGAAAAGTTAAAAGCGATTATAAAAAAGTAATAACAGAAAAAGAAAACCTTGAACAAAAAACTCAAGAACTTGAACAAAAAGTTGATATAGCAAGCACTATTCGTGCCATAAACATTGTTTCGGTTGGTGTTAACGATAAAGCCAAAGAAGTTTCAAAAGCAAAACGTGTATCTAAAATAAGAGTTTGTTTTACACTTACAGAAAATGCTATTGTAAAACCTGGGAATCGTTTTGTTTATATTAGAATAGCTCGCCCAAATAAAGAAATACTACCAAATCCTGATGGTGAACTTTTTTCATATATGGGAAACACAATACTTTACTCCGCTAAACGTGAAATAGACTATCAAAACAAAGATATAGATATGTGTATTTATTGGACAAACGACGGTTCATTAACAGAAGGAGTTTACAATGTAGATATTTTTTGCGATGGAAAACAAATTGGCAGCGACCAATTTATGTTAAAGTAATTTAATCTAATTTCTCAAATTTTTGATTTCTACGACAAGGAATAAAACCTGCTTCTATAATTGTTTGTTTCATCTCTTCTGTTGTCATTATTACCTTTGTTGCACCTGCCGACGATACAACATTCTCTTCAAGCATAATAGAGCCCATATCGTCTGCTCCAGCATGCAAACATAACTGTGCTACTTCTTTACCAACTGTTAGCCACGAAACCTGAATATGCGGAATATTAGACAAAACTATTCTGCTAATTGCAAGCATTCTTACATATTCAGAAATACTAACTGGTTTAATATTATATTTTTTGCTCAGTTTTGTACCAGCCAATTGCATAGGCCATAATATAAAATTCAAAAAACCGTAACTTCCGGTTGGTTTTTCATCTTGTAGCGATTTTATTAATAATAAATGTTGTATTCTTTCTTCAATTGTTTCAACATGACCAAAAACCATAGTTGCAGAAGTTACTAATCCCAGTTTATGTGCAATTCTCATAACATCGAGCCATTCTGCACTCGTACACTTTGCAGGACTTATAATTTTTCGTACTCTATCACTTAATATTTCGGCTCCGGCACCAGGCAAACTATCGAGCCCTGAGTCGATAAGCGTTTTTAAAACATATTCAATGCTTTTATTTTCTTGTTTTGCTAAATAAAAAACCTCAGCCGGTCCTAAAGCATGTAACTTTAATTTAGGAAACTCTTTTTTTAATGAACTAAAAAGTTGGATATAATAGTTTAAATTTAATTGTGGATGCAAGCCCCCTTGAAGCAAAATTTGTTCGCCACCCAACGCAAAAAGCTCTTCTATTTTTTGCCTATACTCATCCATCGTTGTAATGTAAGCCTCCTTGCTGTGAGGAGTTCTGCAAAAATTGCAAAAAGCACATTGAACCATGCAAATATTTGTAATGTTCACATTTCTATCGATGATCCAAGTTACTTCGTTTCCTGGGTTTATTTGCTGACGAATTTTGTCAGCAAAATACATTAATTCTGTTAAAGGGAGATGATAAATAGTTAACAAGTCCGATAAAGAAAAATCATTTTTAGAGTTACTAATCATCTGCATTTGGATAATTTATTCAATTTTTTTAATAGATAAATCATCAAAATAGGTAGGAGTATTCTTTTCCGGATTCCAACAATAAATTTTAATATTTTCTCCATTCAATATTTCGGGCACAATAAAATCAATTTCTATTTTATCCCATCCTTTCAAAGATTCTTTTACTTCTGTATAAAATTGATAAAAATTTTTATTTGGACAATCCAATACAATTCCTGCATTTGTATTATTATTTCTCCAAACAGTGATAATATAATGCTCATTTGCTTTAACTTCACTCAATATACATGACAAGGTGTACTCGTTGTTTTTATATGCTTTTCCTGATGATTTTCCTGAAAATGCTTTTTCATCAGTTTTTGTCGAACCATTGCCAAAAAGCAATCCCAAATTATTTAGAAAATAATTTCCTGTGTTATCAACATTTTCAGCATCGCAAAATATTGGATTTTTAGATATCGAACGCGATGAATCAAATTCTACTTTGTAATACTTTTCTTTTGGTGCCTCAAATTCTGCTATTAAAGTATATTTAGTATCAAGTTGTCTATTTATACCATGTAATTTTTCATATAATTGGTTTTCAAGTTCTTGATTATTTGAAAATAAAATAACTGTTTTATACTTTTTCAATAAATCAATAAAATTATATATATCACCCCAATGATAAAAGTTTTTATGCCAATCATGATAAAAATAAATTTTAGGATATAATTTTTTTAAATCTGTTGCATATATTTTACCCATTTTATCTCCACACCAACCCATCCCAAAAAACAATCCATATTCTTTAAAAGGTGTACCATAATAGTTTGGAAGAATAAGAATAGTTTGGTTTTTAAAATTATCAGTTGCATATTGCATTGATTTCAAATATTGTTTTTTTCGTTCTTCAAACCATGGTCTATCAATAATAGAATGTTTTGTGCCATTATAAATAAAATAAAGAAAGAAAAGAATTATTGGAGAAAAGATTATTAGTTTCAAACGAGTAGTTAAATTTCTTGAAAATATCAGGAAAATCAATAAAATAGCTGGGATTTGCAACAAAATAGCAGTAATCATGTAATAATATTTAAACTGTTTAGCAACTAATAATATCATGATTACATTTGAAATAAAAATTCCTATCAATGCCTTATAATAGTTGTCATTTTTTTGTTTCACTTTCAAGATAGGCAAATGATAAATAATAATAGAAATTAATATGAATATAAATGACTTAAGAAAAATACAATCTGAAGTAAAAATTAATGTTAGATTGTTTATAAAAACGTTTGGGTCAATAATTGTACTTTCACCATTACCATACTGACCTGAATGAATAAAGTTGTCCCAGTACCAACTATAAAAAGCATTCCACCTATTAATAATAGCAAAGCCAAAAATAAAAAATGAAACAATTGACAACAGAACATACATTGCTTTTTTCTTATAACCATTTATCAGTATAAAAGGAATAATAGCTATGGATAAATACATCAACTTCGTTGCTGCAATAAAACCGATTACAACAGAAAACCAAATAACATATTTGTCAAATAGCTTATCTTTATCAGATGAGTATTTTAAATATTTAAAAATAAGTACAATTAATATAAGAACACCTATAAATACTAAATTTTCAACCATTATGCGACGCATTAAATCATAAGTAAGCCAGGAACTAAATGCAGTAAGTTGAATAAATAAGCCAGTAAAATAATTATTATTAGAACTTTTATAAACAAAATAGCCTGTAAAAAATATCACTATTGAAGTTAAAACTATTATAGACAAATTAATATAATACAAATATAAATCAGGATTTTGCAATACATCAACATTTAATGAAGTATTGCCCCTAAAAAGATGAACAATTTGTATTACAATAGCACAATATAGCTGTAGTGGTGTACCAGGACCCATAACATGGTCTGGAAAATGAAAATTGAGTATATTAAGCCCATTTAATAAATATGCATATTCCGGATCGCTTGTAAATAAATGGTAAGCTCCTATTTCCGACGAGACAATTAAACCTAAATATAAAAAAATAATTGGTAAAATAAAGAACAAAATAATCTTACTATATTTCATAACTTTAGAAATTAAATGGTTGTTAAAATATTATATAAAAGTTCTACAATGTAACGTTGTTTTTCTACAGTTAGTTCATAAAACAAAGGCAATCTAAATAAACAATCTGAATAATAATCTGAAAATGGAAGCTCTCGTTGATCATGTTTCTCTTTATAAAAAGGTGATTTATGTAATGATAGATAGTGGAAAGCTGCATAAATGCCATTTTTTTTCAATTCAGTAAGTATTTTTTCACGAAGTTCAGCATTTGAGCATATTATATAAAACATGTGAGCATTGTTTGTAGCATAATCTGGAATCATAGGCAGTTTAATTAGCCCTTTTTCTTCAAGTGGTTTTAATTGCTGGTAATAAAATTGCCATATTTCCTTTCTTTTATTTTGAATCATGTTGAGATTTTCAAGTTGAGCATATAAAAATGAAGCGGTAAGTTCTGAGGGCAAAAACGATGAACCTATATCAACCCATCCGTATTTATCAACCTCACCTCTGAAAAACTCTGCTCTATTAGTTCCTTTTTCCCAAATAATTTCGGCTCTTCTTTTCAATTTTTCATCATTTATTACAAGCATTCCACCTTCACCAGAAATTATATTTTTTGTTTCGTGAAACGAAAATGCAGCTAAATGTCCAAAACTTCCCAAAGGTTTTGACTTATAGTAAGAATCAATTGCTTGTGCAGCATCTTCTATTAAAAACAAATTATATTTCCGTGCAATTTCAAGTGCCTTATCCATATCGCAAGCTATACCTGCATAATGAACAACAACAAGAGCTTTTGTTTTATTTGTAATAAGCTCTTCTACCTTGTTTAAATCAATATTTGGCACATTTGGACAACTATCGACAAAGATTATTTTTGCGCCTCTTAATACAAAAGCATTTGCAGTAGAAACAAATGTAAAAGAAGGCACAATAACTTCATCACCTTCTTTAATTTCGGCTAAAATAGCAGCCATTTCTAATGCATCGGTACAACTTGTTGTGAGAAGGCATTTATTAAATCCGTATTTTTTTTCAAAAAATTCGTGACATTTTTTTGTATAATATCCATTACCGGATAACTGACCTCTTTCAATAGCATCTTTAATATATGCTAATTCATTCCCAACTAGAAAGGGTTTGTTAAAAGGGATTTTCATCATTTTAATAATTCTAATTTTACGTTATCAACAAAAAAATTATTGGCATTTTTATTCCAAAAATAAAATTTAATTACCGCTTCGGGTTGGTTTTCATTTTTAGCTTTTGGTATTGAAATAAGCGTATCAAATTTATACCATTTGTTAGGCATTTTAATATAATCTTGAAAATTAAAACCATTCCATATTTGTAAAAGTGGTATTTCGCAAACAAAAAAAGCACTGAATAGTTTATCTTTCATTAGAACATCTGCGCTAATATGTACTTTTGAAATATTTTCTGATTTTATATCAAACAAAGAAAAGTCAAAACTTGGACTATATGAATTATTTTGATTCAAACACATTGAAGCTTTACCTGTAGTGCTATATTCAGTACTGTAAATAGGAGAATTAACATCAATGCTATCAGCATCTAATTTATAATGTGAAGAAAAAGGCATTTTTCTATTTTTTACATAAACAAATTTAACCTCTTCATAATTATACAAAATTTCATAATTAAAACTTTTATTTAATTCATCAGTTACAGCAGGATGATTATAAAGTATATATGAATTTGGATAAATTAAAATTTTCTTTTCAATAAAAACGTCGTTAATTTGATAATTATGATACAAATTATAAAGTGTTTTATAATAAATTACATGAGGCGAATAATATGGATGTAAAATATTTATAGTTTTTATATCAGGAAATTTTTGCGAAATTTTCTTTAATGCCTTTCCATAATATTCATCAAAAACCAATTGTCTTTCGCCAATGTTTTTTCGTTCTATCTCGTTTGTAGGTTTATAAAAAAATGCAATAAAGAATAAAAGAAAAAACAATTTTCTTTTTAAAGAAGAAATATTAAAGAAATTAACTATTGATTCGAAAAATATTTTTATAGTAAAAGCTGTAATAATTGCTAATATTGGGTATAATTGACCATCATACCACGGTAATTTATTTGCAGAAAGAGAGATAACTAACCAATAAAAAATAACCAAGCTACATAATAAAATCAAGAATTTTCTTTTTTCTTTATTCTTTTCAATAAAAATAAAAAATAGGCTTAAAGGTAAAAAATATAACCATGGCAAATAATTATAACTCTTAATATTATCCCAATAATACCAAAAAGGTTGAATATGATTATCAGACAAGTTGCCTGTAAAACGTCCAATTGCTCCATTATGTATAGCAGTTGCCGTGTAACCTGGAACTTTATATTCCATATAAACATAATATAAAACTGTAACAACTAATAAGGTTATTGTATAAAAATAAAGCCATTTATTGGTAAAAAATGTTTTTGCCTTACCTGAAAATAAAGTAAAAAAGAACAAAACAGGTAAATAAAAAAAGCCTGCGACAAATTTAGTCCAAAAAGAGCAGAAGACAAATAAGATAAACAAGAAAGCTAAGCGGTTACTTTTAAAATCGGATTTATAAAATTTATAGAAAAATAGTATATATAACGTTGAAAACATGGAAACAAAAACATCCAAATCACCTGTTCGTGCAACATGATAGGTTACAAAGCCATTACTAAGCGAAAGAACAACTGCAGCGAATAAACCCCAATACCTCTCATTGAATTCCTTGTATAAAAAATAAAAAATTGAAATTGCTATAATAATGGATGCAATTGCAGAAGGGAGCCTAAAAACAAATTCACTTATCCCAAATAATGCAAAAAATAATGTTTGAAACCATGCTATAAGCGGTGGAATTGTTGCCCACATTTCTGGTTCACCATTATTGTATTTCACCAAAAAATCTTTTCGATACAACATTTCAAGTACATTTGTTCCGTAAACACCTTCATCCCATGTTCTAATGTCAGCAGCGCCCAATTGATAAAAAAATGCCAAATAAAGAACAACACCAAGCATCAAATACTCAATACCGTAATTCAGTATATGAGAAATTATTTTATTTTTATTTAAGTTCATATTCGCTATAATATTTAACTATTATTCTTTTAGAATTTTTGTAATAATTCTTTATTTTGTGATACGAAATTTAATTGAATACTATTATTTTTGTGAGTAATACAATCTACTTTTTTTAAATTTTTTTGACCAATTCCCGAATCACTCATGTTTTCACCATTAGCGATTAAACCAATTTTAACATTCTCATTAGTAATTAACAACATCAGTATGCCATCTAAAATAGGATTGTTAAAAGTTGATTTCATCATTCTAATTATCATTAGCTGCTTGCAAATATTTAAAAAATAATTTCAAAACCAGAAATGATAAATTAAATTACGCGAAGATATAAAAAAATTACTTTTTAAATAAAATTTCATTGCATTTTCATTCATTTCTTGTGTTGATACTTTAATTTCACTACAATTATTTTTAAAGGCTAAATATTCAACTTTTTTCAATAATTTTTGTCCTATTCCCATTCCTCTCATATGCTCATCAACGGCTATTAACCCAATAATAGCAATCGAATCTGAAAATTTTAATGTAACCATTCCTGCTATTTTATCGTTAATCTTAGAAACTAAAACATAATCGGCTATTTTACCACTCACACTTTTTCTAATCCAATCTATATATAATTTTTCAAATTCGTTATTTACAAAATGAGGATCCCGCTTAAATCTTGAAAATTTACCACTTTGAAAAGCTAACGATATTAGTTCAGATGTAAGAACTTTTGAGTTAAAAATTTCTATTTCTTTTAAATCAGTTTTTGGGTATAAAATATTTTTGGAAAAAGTAACTTTAACATCAGCTAACCAACCATTCTCTTCATTTGCCCATTGGTGTTGTTTTTCATTATCAGTATTAAAATAACACAATCGGTATTTTTCTTTTTGTAAGTTAGATAAAGTTACTCGTAAATCATTTTTAGAATTAATATTTATTATATTAGCAACTTTATAGCCAAAAAGCTTAGAATCATAAGTCAGTTTTTTATATTTATTTTTCATCATTTCGAATAATTGATCTAACTACAAAAGTTGGTCTATTTTTTACCTGTTCAAAAGTCTTTCCAACATATAGGCCAACCATCCCAATTATTGCAATTATTAAACCTGAAAAAAACCATATAGAAACAATCAAACTTGTATATCCTATTTGAACAATATATCCTAAATAATACCTTATTAAAACTATTAAAGTAAAAATCATTGATAAAAATGATATAAACAAACCGGCTTTTACTGTAAGTCTCATAAGTTTATCCGAGAAAGAAAGTATTACATCTATTGCCAAATGTAATAATTTTTTAAAAGTATAAGATGTCTTTCCACATTCTCTTTCTTCATGAACAACATCTACACTCGACGATTTAAAGCCCACCCACTTTACCATTAAAGGTAATATTCTTATTGTATCGCCCATGCTTAAAACTGCCTTTATAACTTTATTATGATAAATACCAAAATTTCCAATTGTATAATCTTGTTCGGTTTCAGATAAATATTCTAAAACTACATAAAATAATTTTGAAAAAAATCTTTTTAAAAAAGTATCGTGTCTAAATTTTCTCCTTGCAAAAACAATATCTACATTTTCATTAATGGCTTTTTCATATAAAAATTTAATATCACTTGGATTATCTTGCAAGTCGCAATCCATTACCACAATCCATTCGCCTTCGGAAAAATGTAAACCAGCTGTTATAGCTTTATGCTGTCCAAAATTCCTTGATAATTCTATTCCAACAATATTCGGATAAATTTCAACCATTCTTTTTATCTCAAACCAATCTTCTTGCTTACCACCGTCATATACATATATAATTTCATAATTAACATTTATATCTTTTAAAACCTCTGTTAGTCTCTCTGTTAATATAGCGATTGATTCATAGCATTTATATACTGGAATTACAATTGAAATATCTTTCATATCATCTAAATAAATTATACTTAATTATAACCCACAAAGCTCTAAGTCCGTCTTTCCAATTTATCTTTTTACCTTCTTCATAAGTTCGACCATAATATGATATACCTACTTCGTATATTCTAATGCCTTTAATTTTAGCGATTTTAGCAGTTACTTCTGGTTCAAAACCAAAGCGTTTTTCTTTAAGCTTTATAGACCTAATAATTTCTGAACGAAAAGCTTTATAACAAGTCTCCATATCTGTTAAATTCAAATTCGAAAACAAATTACTTAACCATGTTAAAAAAGCATTGCCAATTCTATGTAAAAAATATAAAACTCGATGTGGGTTACTACCAACAAACCTACTCCCATAAACAACATCTGCATATCCATCAACAATAGGTTTTATTAAACGATTGTATTCCATTGGGTTATATTCTAAATCAGCATCTTGAATTAATATTATATCGCCTGTTGCGAATTCTATTCCCTTATGTATAGCTGCACCTTTACCACTATTAACAGGTTGCTTGTAATATTTTATCAATAAATCGGGATTTCGTTCTATAAAGTTCAAAATTTCTTTTTCCGTATTATCAGTCGAACAATCGTTTACGATAATAATTTCCTTAGTTAAATTTTTTATTAGCTTAACCTTAGCTACTTTGGGAAGTAAAATTGAAATAGTTTTTTCTTCATTAAAGACTGGTATTATGATTGTTAAAACTTTCATTAAACAAAAATACAAAAAAGTTAGAATAATAATATAAAAAAAAAGCCCTGATGATTTCAGGGCTTTTGATTAAATTCGGCGGCGACCTACTCTCCCGCGTTAGCAGTACCATCGGCGCTGATGGGCTTAACTTCTCTGTTCGGAATGGGAAGAGGTGGAACCCCATCGCCATAGCCACCTTAAGATCTTAAATATTTTATGACGTATGGAAGAAATTAAATACCGCTGCATAAAGTAAAGCTTACGGGCAATTAGTACTGCTCAGCTTTGACATTACTGTCTTTACACCTGCAGCCTATCAACGTCGTAGTCTTCGACGACCCTTAAAGGAAAACTCATCTTGAAGTTGGCTTCGCGCTTAGATGCTTTCAGCGCTTATCCATTCCAGACATAGCTACCCTGCGGTGCAGCTGGCGCCACAACAGGTACACTAGCGGTCTGTCCGACTCGGTCCTCTCGTACTAAAGTCAGGTCTTCTCAATTTTCCAACGCCCACCACAGATAGGGACCGAACTGTCTCACGACGTTCTGAACCCAGCTCGCGTGCCACTTTAATCGGCGAACAGCCGAACCCTTGGGACCTTCTCCAGCCCCAGGATGTGACGAGCCGACATCGAGGTGCCAAACCGCCGCGTCGATATGAGCTCTTGGCGGCGATCAGCCTGTTATCCCCGGAGTACCTTTTATCCTTTGAGCGATGGCCCTTCCATACGGAACCACCGGATCACTTAGCCCTACTTTCGTACCTGCTCGACTTGTCAGTCTCACAGTCAAGCGCCCTTATGCCTATACACTCTACGCACGGTTACCATTCGTGCTGAGGGCACCTTTGGGAGCCTCCGTTACTCTTTTGGAGGCGACCACCCCAGTCAAACTACCCACCATGCACTGTCTTCTTCTTTTCGAAGAATTAGAACCCAAGCAAGCAAAGGGTGGTATTTCAACGTCGACTCCACGATGCCTGGCGACACCGCTTCGCAGTCTCCCACCTATCCTACACATCACTTACCCAGATTCAATGCAAAGTTGCAGTAAAGGTTCACGGGGTCTTTCCGTCCCGTGGCGGGTACCCGGCATCTTCACCGGGACTACAATTTCACCGAGCTCATGGCTGAGACAGTGTCCAGATCGTTACACCATTCGTGCAGGTCGGAACTTACCCGACAAGGAATTTCGCTACCTTAGGACCGTTATAGTTACGGCCGCCGTTTACTGGGGCTTCGATTCAGAGCTTCTCCCTCTTACGAAGGATAACCCCCCCTCTTAACCTTCCGGCACCGGGCAGGTGTCAGGCCCTATACGTCATCTTTCGATTTTGCAGAGCCCTGTGTTTTTGATAAACAGTCGCCTGGACCATTTCTCTGCGCCCCAACCGGAATTGGGGACCCTTTTTCCCGAAGTTACAGGGTTAATTTGCCTAGTTCCTTAGCCATGATTCACTCGAGCACCTTAGGATTCTCTCCTCGACTACCTGTGTCGGTTTGCGGTACGGGCTACAAATATCTGAAGCTTAGAGGTTTTTCTTGGAAGCATGATTACGATCACTATCCGCTTGTCCGAAGACTCACGGTACTATCAGGTTCGACATTCTGTACGGATTTGCCTATACAGAATATATCTACACCCTTTAACGTACTATTCCGTCAGTACGCGGATCTTTCACATCTTCGTTACCCCATCGCAATATTTGTAGGTACTGGAATATTAACCAGTTTTCCATCGCTTTCCCCCATTATACAGGGTACAACTTAGGACCCGACTAACCCTGATCCGATTAGCGTTGATCAGGAACCCTTAGTCTTTCGGTGGATAGGTTTTTCACCTATCTTATCGTTACTTATGCCTACATTTTCTTTTCCAGACGCTCCAGCATACCTCACGGTACACCTTCAACGCAGACTGGAATGCTCCCCTACCTTCCGATTTACATCGGAACCATAGCTTCGGTAATATGCTTATGCCCGTTTATTATCCACGCACAACCGCTCGACTAGTGAGCTGTTACGCACTCTTTAAATGAATGGCTGCTTCCAAGCCAACATCCTAGCTGTCAAAGCAGTCGCACCACGTTTAATCAACTTAGCATATATTTAGGGACCTTAGCTGATGGTCTGGGTTCTTTCCCTTTCGTCACTGGATCTTAGCACCCAGTGGCTCACTCCCGTGTATATGTTATAGCATTCGGAGTTTATCTGGGTTTGATAGGCGGTGAAGCCCTCTAGCCCAATCAGTAGCTCTACCTCTATAACACTCAACCACGAGGCTGTACCAAAATACATTTCGGGGAGTACGAGCTATTTCTCAGTTTGATTAGCCTTTCACCCCTACACACAGCTCATCCAAACGCTTTTCAACGCATACTGGTTCGGTCCTCCATTCCGTTTTACCGGAACTTCAACCTGGCCATGTGTAGATCACAAAGTTTCGCGTCTACCACCACTAACTTAACGCCCTATTCAGACTCGCTTTCGCTTCGGCTCCTTCTTTTAAAAGAATTAACCTTGCTAGTGACGGTAACTCGTAGGCTCATTATGCAAAAGGCACGCCGTCATCCCGAATATTCAGGACTCCGACCGGTTGTAAGCGTACGGTTTCAGGTACTATTTCACTCCCCTGTTCGGGGTTCTTTTCACCTTTCCCTCACGGTACTAGTTCACTATCGGTCTCTCAGGAGTATTTAGCCTTACCAGATGGTCCTGGTAGATTCAGACAGGGTTTCACGTGCCCCGCCTTACTCAGGATACTGACTATAACATATCACCTTACGTTTACAAGGCTATCACTTTCTATGGCTTATCTTTCCAGATAATTCAACTTCAGTGATATATTATAATATTGTCAGTCCTACAACCCCATATTTGCCGGAACAAATATGGTTTGGGCTCATCCCCGTTCGCTCGCCACTACTAAGGGAATCACTATTGTTTTCTTTTCCTCCGGGTACTTAGATGTTTCAGTTCCCCGGGTTTGCCTCCTGCATAGCAGGATTCTCTTCTTTCGAAGAGAGGGTTGCCCCATTCGGAGATCCACGGATCACAGGTTATTTCCACCTCCCCGTGGCTTATCGCAGGTTATCACGTCCTTCATCGCCTCTGAGAGCCAAGGCATCCACCATACGCTCTTATTTACTTTACTTTTTTACCTTACGGTAATTTATATTTCTTCCAATACGTCAAAGAACCTAATGTCATTTAGACATTAGAATGAAACCGAGCTGCGAACTCGTTAAAGCTTCTATAGCTATTTCATTATTTTTACAAGAACCTTTTGTGGAGAATAAGGGAGTCGAACCCTTGACCCCCTGCGTGCAAGGCAGGTGCTCTAGCCAACTGAGCTAATTCCCCATTTATGTTGTCGAGCATTAATCCCGACTAACATGTCGGGAGCTCTAGCCAACTGAGCTTATATCCCAACACCGCTTTCTTTTTCGATGTAGTCCCGCGCAGATTTGAACTGCGGACCCCTACATTATCAGTGTAGTGCTCTAACCAACTGAGCTACGGGACTGTCAAATCTTCGCCAGAAGGACTATCCATCGCTCTGGGAAAGTTATGTTATATATAAAAAAGGAAGGGAGGCGTGATTGTCGTTAAAATAACTATCTCTCTAGAAAGGAGGTGTTCCAGCCGCACCTTCCGGTACGGCTACCTTGTTACGACTTAGCCCCAGTCACTGGTTTTACCCTAGGCCGCTCCTTTCGGTTACGGACTTTAGGTACACCCAGCTCCCATGGCTTGACGGGCGGTGTGTACAAGGCCCGGGAACGTATTCACCGCGCCATGGCTGATGCGCGATTACTAGCGAATCCAGCTTCACGGAGTCGGGTTGCAGACTCCGATCCGAACTGAGATAGGTTTTAGGGATTAGCTCCTTGTCGCCAAGTGGCTGCCCTCTGTACCTACCATTGTAACACGTGTGTAGCCCTGGATATAAAGGCCGTGCTGATTTGACGTCATCCCCACCTTCCTCACAGCTTACGCTGGCAGTTTCATTAGAGTGCCCAGCACTACCTGTTGGCAACTAATGATAGGGGTTGCGCTCGTTATGGGACTTAACCCGACACCTCACGGCACGAGCTGACGACAACCATGCAGCACCTCGTAGGCTGTCCATTGCTGGAAGACCACCTTTCGGCGGCTGTCACCCTACGTTCAAACCCAGGTAAGGTTCCTCGCGTACCATCGAATTAAACCACATGTTCCTCCGCTTGTGCGGGCCCCCGTCAATTCCTTTGAGTTTCAACCTTGCGGTCGTATTCCCCAGGTGGATAACTTAACGCTTTCGCTTAGCCACTGATACATAATGTACCAACAGCGAGTTATCAACGTTTAGGGCGTGGACTACCAGGGTATCTAATCCTGTTTGCTCCCCACGCTTTCGTGCCTCAGCGTCAGTTACAGTTTAGTAACCTGCCTTCGCAATCGGTGTTCTGTGTGATATCTAAGCATTTCACCGCTACACCACACATTCCAGCTACCTCAACTGCACTCAAGAATAGCAGTATCAATGGCAGTTCTACAGTTAAGCTGTAGGATTTCACCACTGACTTACTATTCCGCCTACGCACCCTTTAAACCCAATGAATCCGGATAACGCTTGCATCCTCCGTATTACCGCGGCTGCTGGCACGGAGTTAGCCGATGCTTATTCGTACGGTACCGTCAGCCCCGATCACGACCGGGGGTTTCGTCCCGTACAAAAGAGGTTTACAATGCATAGCACCTTCATCCCTCACGCGGCATGGCTGGTTCAGGCTTTCGCCCATTGACCAATATTCCTCACTGCTGCCTCCCGTAGGAGTCTGGTCCGTGTCTCAGTACCAATGTGGGGGATCATCCTCTCAGACCCCCTAGCCATCAAAGCCTTGGTGAGCCGTTACCTCACCAACTAGCTAATAGCACGCATGCCCATCTCTAACCGCCGGAGCTTTAATTCTATCGGGATGCCCCGAAAGAATATTATGGGGTATTAATTCCGATTTCTCAGAGCTATCCCCCAGTTAGAGGTAGGTTGCATACGCGTTACTCACCCGTGCGCCGGTCGCCGGCATGTATTGCTACACCCGCTGCCCCTCGACTTGCATGTGTTAGGCCTGCCGCTAGCGTTCATCCTGAGCCAGGATCAAACTCTTCATTGTAAAAAAAGTTTAATACTGGTCAAGATAGTTATTCATCAGGAATTGACAATCACTTACCTCGTCTCTTCCTTTTTCAATCTATCAAAGAACCATAATTTTAATCTTTTATCTTCAAAATTGGACTGCAAAGTTAATAACCATTTTTTTAACTACCAAATTTTTTTCGTCTTTTTTTGCAGTTTTTTAAGAACCTTTTTGTAAAATTGGACTGCAAAGATATAATGGTATTTTTAATTATCCAAATATTTTGAAAAAATTTTTTATTTATTTCTTAAAATACTTATAAAGAGCACTTTATCTATTCTTTTTATTCATTAAATCACTAATTTTGTTTGATTATAAAGAGAATTTATGCTTATACTAGCAAATTTGTTGGTATAAAATTAAAAAAACATCTTAATAAACTGTAACTATAATTAATGTATAAAATGAAATATATTATAAGTTGTTATTTAAACTGGAAGCGTATTTTACTGTTTTTTCTTAAAAACATAAATCAAACCTTTACCAAAACTATCTATTGCTTTAATTCCTTTTTGCAGCTTGTTTTTATTTACATCGCTGTAAATAATATTCATATCTTTGAAAGCCATTGCTGCTTGTTGCGGATAAAAAATTATTTTAGAAAATGTATCGAAATACTTGTTTAAAAAAATTGGAACTTCATCTAAATAACTGCTGTACGAAATCGTTCCTTCACGAGCAGAAATAAATATTAAAATATCTTGTTCATCATTAAATTCTAATAATTTTTCAAAATTGGTTAATGAGTTTGTTTCTATAAATCCAATATTTGATGGATAGTTGTTTGCTTTAAGAAACTGTTCTATAAAATTTTTTGTATTCAAGTTTCCACAAAACACAATGGAAGTCATTATTTCTGAAGATAGTTTTGCTATTTTTGAACAACAGAAGTTGAAACCATATTCCTTTTCTGCATATTGTGGAGCAAATACTACGATTCTTTTTGCAATATTTATGGGTTTTTTAATATCTGCTATCAATAAATTTTTATCAAGAACTTGTAGAATTGTGTCTGTTTTGTGTCCGATGATTTTATCAAAAAAACTTGGTATTTGTGGCCATCCAAGAATAATTGTATTAGCCATTATTTCGCGAGCTGTTCTTATTATGCCTCCTGAAATGTTTTGATCTATTATAACTATCGAATTTATCGGAGTTTCCGTAGCAGATGCTGCATCTAAAAACTCTTCTGTTTTGTTTCTCGATTTAATAATGTTTGACTCTGCTTCTGCATCGTTAGGTACTATTGTTAATAGCGAAATAGGGTGATATGATTTTTTTTCGCGTATTAAAATTGCAAAACGGAGTACGTAAGGTAATTTTTCCCAATTTATTATTGGTATTAGAATATTATCACCTCGAAAATAAATTAATTCGGTAGTTTTCTTTTCTTTATTTTCAAGTATTAGACGTTTGGCGTTTTTTTCTGTAACAAAAGATGATACTAAGCAAGAAATTAAAATAAGTATAATTGTTGAATAAAAAACTTTATCGTCTATTATCTGCTCATTGTAACCTACTAGTATAAAAGCAAGTATAGCTGCTGCGTGTGCACTACTTAAGCCATAAATTAATTGTCGCTGTACGTATGAATATTTAAAAATTATTTGTGTAAATAATGCTGCTAACCACTTTCCAAACAATGCAACTGTTACTAGTAAAAAAGCAACCAATAAAGCTTCGTATCCTCTAAAAAACACTTTTACATCAATTATCATCCCTACAGATATAAGAAAAAAAGGTATAAACAAAGAATTACCTATAAATTCTATTCTGTTCATCAAAGCTCCTGATTTTGGTATTAATGAGTTTAAAGCCAATCCGGCCGCAAAAGCTCCGATAATTGGTTCCAATCCTGCTATTTGTGCCAAAAATGCTGAAATAAACAAAATTGATAAAACAAAAATGTAATGCGAATATTTTTCGCTTTCGAGGTGTCTAAAGAAATACCTTGTAATAGGAGGAATAAAAGCAAATATTATAAATAGAAAAAGTAACAGTTTTATTGCTAAAATTATCCAAAATGATGTGTCAACATTTTGATGATGAAGATTTTTAATTATAGCTAAATTTATTAAAACTGCTGTATCGGTAAAAATTGTTCCTCCAACTGTAATAGCTACAGCTTCGTTTTTTGAAACACCTAACTTACTAACAATAGGATAAGCAACAAGAGTTTGAGTTGCAAACATACTTGCTATTAAAAAACTTGCTATTAAATTATATTCTAAAATCCAGTAAACAAGAGGGAATCCTATAAGAATAGGTACTAAAAAAGTTAATAATCCAAATATTAAACTTTTATTTCTATTTGCAATAAATTCTTTTAAGTTTAGCTCTAAACCTGCAATGAACATTATGTAAAGCAAACCTATGGTAGAAAAAAGTTTTATAGCATCGTTTAATTCTAATATATTTAATCCATGTGGACCTATAATTATTCCCGATATTATTAAGCCAATAATAGATGGAATATTTAGTCTATTAAGTATTAAAGGTGAAAATAATATTATTAAAAGTATAAGTGAAAATACTAAAACAGGATCGCTTAACGGTAAAGTAAACTTATTTAGTATTTCTTCAAAAGTATTCATTATAAATCATACAAAGTTAATTGTAAAAAACATAAGTTAAATTTGTATCTTAAAAATTTTATTAAAGTTTAATATAAAAGAGCCCTTTGCAAGGTTATTAACGTATAAATAATTGATTGTTAATAATATATTAGTGATTTATTTTTAAATTACAGATATAATGCTTATTTTAGCATTATGAAATCATAAAAATCAATAAAGAATTAGAATACCATGGTGCAAAGGTAAAAAAAGGAAAAACATCGTAGATGCAAGCGTAACTATAAGTCCGTATGCTCCTAAAGGCAAAACGATGAATTATTAAAAATGGATAATATAAAAAATCGGATAATGTTTAAGTGTTATCGCAATCGTTCTTTAACTCATTGGCAGCAAGTATTTAATAAAATAATAAGTCGCTATCGTTATGTGGTAGAACGTACTTTTAGTAGCATAAAACGTTGGTTTAATGGTTTTGTAGCTCGTTATAAAGGTATGGTTAAAGTTCATGCACAACACGTATTACAAGCCATTCCATATAATCTAAAACAGGCAGTATGGCTTTATTTAATGGGTGTAGTGTGCCCTGATGTGAATTAATGCATGAAATAAAGGCAAAAAATGAAAAATTTATGGCTTTTTATGACTAAAAAATGTACTTTTTTGAACAAAAACATTATTTGTTTTGAATAATTGTCTAAAATATTCAATTTTAACAATATTTTTTTTGAAATTCATATAAAAAAATATTTTGCAAAGGTATCGTTATTACAATTGGCACAAATTTATTGCTATTACATTGTTCGTAACATGTTGTTAAGAAATCAAATAAGTTTTAAAACTTGCTTACACTTTTTTTAATATAAGCACAGCGTTAGTATCGCCAAAACCAAAACTCGACTTAGCAATGTAATTTAAAGCAACATTTTGTTTTGCATTATGAGGAATTTTATTTTCAGGGATAATTTCGGCTATTTGAGGATGCAAGTCTTCGCAATTTAAGCTAGGATGTAAAAACTGATACTTCAGTTCCAAAATTGCTGCTATTGTTTCTATTGCACCAGCGGCAGCAATAGTGTGTCCTATCAACGACTTTAATGAATTTATGTATGGAAAGTATTTATTTTTTATGTTAAGAGCTTCTTTCCAATTATTAATTTCGAGGTAATCTGCCATAGTAGAACTCAGATGTCCCGATATGTAATCAATGTCAGTGCCAGAAATGTTTGCTTCATTTATAGCCGATTTAATACATTTAATTACCCCTTCGGAACTAGGTGCTGTCATTGTTCCACCTTTACGTTGACCACCACTATTAAAATGCCCACCAATGATTTCTGCGTATATATTTGCTCCTCGCTTAATAGCTGTTTCGTAATCTTCTAATATAAGCATTCCACACCCTTCGGCAGGTACAAAGCCCGAGGCTGTCGCACTCATTGGGCGACTTGCTTTTGTCGGCTCGTTGTTATAGTTTCTGGTTGTAACTCTCATTGCATCGAAACCTGCCCATGCCGATGGTGTAAATATATCAACTCCGCCAACTATCATCCTTTTAGCATAACCTTGCTTTATATGTCTGTATCCAAGTATTATTGCTTCTGTTCCTGTTGAACATGCTGAAGAATTAAAACCAACCCAATTTGCTAAACCTAAAATTCCTGCCAGATTTGCCGATGGTGAGCTAAGCATACTATGTTCAACTGTTGTACTACGCAAACGACGCAAAGTTTTATTATGAACATTAGGTAAAATCTTATTTTCATAAATATCTAAGGTACCTATTGCGCTTCCTACAACAATCCCTGTTTCGTAATCTGGTTCATTTTCGGGAGAATCCGGAATAACTAAATTTGCATCTTCCCAAGCTTCTAAACCTGCTACTACTGCATATTTTACTACATTACTTGCTTCTGTTAATAAAAATTTTTCAATATAATGATAAAAAGGCGACTTTTCGATTGAAACTACCCCCCCTAATTGGCAACCAAACCCTATTTCTTCTAATAAGTCAATTTTTCTAATTCCGCATTTGCAATTTAAAAGCGAAGTATGAAAAGTTAAAATATCGTCTCCTATGGGGCTTAAAACGCCTAATCCTGTTATAACAACTCTTTTATTGTTCATAAATTTTAAAACTACATTGTATCTTTGACATTGCTATTAAAGTTCTTTTTTCGTCGTATAGGTAGTTTATTGATGAAATATAAGTATCTCTTAAATAATCTAAATCAGATTCAATAGTTACAAGTGTGTTTGGATAAAGCGAAGCAAAGAAATCACTATGCATCAAACCAAGTATAGGTTCAAAAATAAAATCGTTTTCGTAAAGTTTTAATAAATATATTCCAAATAATACACAGCCAACTTGCCCCATAGCTTCTAGCATAATTGCTCCCGGAGTTAAAGGTTTGTGTTTAAAATGCCCTTTATAAAAATCTAATTTCTCTGAAAAAAAATATGTTGCTATAACTTTTTTTTCATTTATTTCAACAATATTATCTACAAATAAGAATGGTTCTGAATAAGGCATTCTTTCAATCAACTTTTTATGCAATTCATTAAAAAACATTATTTTCTCCTCCATCTATATGAATAATTTCGCCTGTTAACCAACTTAAATTATCATTGCTTAGTGCAACTATTAAATTAGCAATATCTTCGGGCGATGTTAATCGTTTATAAGGATTTTTTTGTATAACTTTTTCTAAGAAGTTTTCTACTTCAGGAAAAACACGTATAGCTTTTGTATTGACCACCCCTGGACATAATAAATTTACCGAAATATTATGTGGTGCTAATTCTACTGCCATATAACGACACAATGTTTCTAATACTGCTTTTGCAGTTCCCACTGCAGCATAGTGTGGAATAACTCTTTTACTACCTTCGCTTGTAAAACCATATATTTTTGCATTCTCGGCAAATAAATTGTTCTTTAACAACCATTGAGACCATGTTACAAAGCTAACACCCATTGAATTTATAGTATAAAGAAAGTCTTCCTCGTTGAGTGAATTTTCACCACTAAAAATTGGTTTTACATAACCATCTGCTACAGAATGTATGAATATTTTTACCGATTTTGCTTCTAATTGCAATAAAGTATCTTTAATTTGCTGAATACCTTCTTTTGTATTTGTATTAGCATTTAAGGTTATTATTTTAACGTCTGTATCTGTTTTTAATTTTTCTATTTGTTCTAAAAAGCTTTTCGTTGCAATTCTACCGTCTCGGTGTACTAAAAACAAATTATATCCTTTTGTTGCAAGTGCCTTTGCACATGCTAAACCTATACCACTCGAACCACCTAAAATATAAGACCAATTTTTTGTTTTCATTTTTTTATGCAAACATAAATAATTTTTTTAAAAATCAAACAGCATAATAAAAAAAGGCTGCCGCATTAACGACAGCCTCTTTTTTAACTATAAATCAAAAGGTTATTCTACTACAAGTTTCTGATTTAAAACTTTATCGCTAGTTATTATTCGTACTGTATAAACACCTGTAGATAATCCTTTTAGCGACAGTTTGAAACTATTTTCTAAAACATTATTTTCTGAAATAATCTTACCATCTGCCGATATTAACTGTATTTTAACATTTTGTAAATTGCCAACATTTACAATAGCATAATTGCTGGCAGGATTCGGTATAATGGTAATAAAGTTAAAAGATGAATTTTGAGTAATATTTGTTGGATTTACATGAATTGTATTTGAAGCAGCAGAACAACCATTTGCATCAACTACTATAACATAATAAGTATCTTCTGTTGTAACAACATAATAATTTCCTGTTGCACCAGGTATTAAACCTTGATTCAATCCATACCATTGATTACCTGTTGGCACAGAAGAGAACAATGTATCACCATTTTGCGATATTGTAACAGTAGGTGTAGAATAAATTGTTAGTATAGCTTCTTCTGGTGTACTGTAGCAACCATTATTAACTGCCACAACATAATATGTATATGTACCAACATTTGTTTCGTTGCTTTGGAATGTAGCTCCTGTACCAATTTGGTTAGTTAATTGAGCATCGCTGAACCATATAAATTCATTGTAATTGGAAGTTGCAGTAAATGGTGAAATAGTTTCGCCAAAGCAAGCATTTATATCATTAACTGTTGGCTGATTAGGTATTTGAATAGGAGCCGGATTAACAGTTGCAACATTACTTGTACATGCGCCTGATACATAATATACTGTTACTGGATTTGCATCGCTAACTGTTATTGTTTCAGTATTTTCTTCTGTACTCCATATCAATTGACCACTGTAATTAGTAGCCGTTAAGTTAGAAACCCCACAAGTATTTTGAACAGTAACTAAAGGAGCAGGAGCATTGTTTACGTTCACAGTAACACTAGCTGTATTTGAACATCCAAACACAGATGTAACTGTAACAGTGTACTGGGTTGTTGTTGTTGGAGCATCGGTTGGGTTGTGTATAATTGATGAAAAATAAGCCGGAGTAGATGACCAGTTAAAGGTATTAATTTTAAATAAGTTTACTTTGGCATTATCTATTGCCCAATAATATCCAAAACTTGCATCGTAAACAAAGCGTATCTTTAAATTAGGATTATTCAAGAATGTGTTAGGAACTGGTATAGTAACATTACTAAAGTTGTTTGATGCACCTTGTGTTGTTGTCCAGGTTTGAAGTGTTGTCCATTGTGAACCATCGAATATTTCAACTTTTGCTGAACTTCCAGTAAAATGACGGTAAAAATGCGCAAATTGAATAGTAATACTATCGAAACCAACTGAACTAAATGTTGGTGAAATAAGTTCGGTGTGAGTTGTTCCACCACTTCCTTGTGCATCAGAATTCGACATAATGAATTGTGAATTATCAGGGCTATTAAAAGTAACAGAACTATATACGTATCCGTTGGGACGTAATGTCCATGCAGCAGCAGCCGGATTATTTCCGCCTGTTGATGTATTTACAGCCGTAAACACATGTGTCGAACCATTAAAATTCTCAACAAATTCAATAGGTGTATATAAGCTTCCTGCAGTTAATTGAATTGTTTGACCACAAGTTATATTTGAATTATCAACTGTTGCTGTAGCTACAGGTAATGGCTTTACATCTATTACAATTTGGTCGGTTGTTACGCAACCAGTTTGTGAATCATTTGCAGTTACAATATAGGTAGTAGTTGTTGTAGGACTAACATTTATGCTTTGTCCAGTCATTCCATTATTCCATGTATATTCGTAATCAGGATTAGAACTATTTGCTGTAAGTGTTACGCTAGTACCTGCACAAATATTATTATCAGTAGAGCTAATCGAAACTGAAGGAGCTTGTGTAACTGTTGCTATTACTTCTTCGCGGGTTCCTCTGCATATATTTGTTACTTGCCAGTTGTAAAAATACATACGTGTACCACCATTAATATTATTACCATCATAAGTATTACCAGTTATAGTAAAGCCATTAGCAGAATATGGATAACTGTAAGATCCAGCACCTCTATAAATTGCCAAATCGTAAACAAGTCTCCATCCAGAAACATTATTAGGAACATAAAAATCAAGATTGAGAGTCTTTTTAGTTGTTGTACTAATATCTGCTGATGTTATTGTAAATGTTTTTTGATCTACTGTTTGCAATAAATCATTAATTAAAGAAATCTTTAATGTTCCGGCTGTTGATGGATAGATATCAACAGAATTAATTATTACTTCATTTGTTGTAGCAAAGTACATTCCGTAATTGCCGAGAGATGATAAAGCTGCAGAAGGATCATCCTGTTTTCCAACATTAAAAGTTAATGTAGAAATATAAGGTTCTGCGTAATAACTTGTAGTTGAAGTTAAAACTGGCGTTATGAAAGTATTTCCAAAAGCTATTGGTTGTCCGCCAAATGCTTGATCATACCACATTATAGTTGATCCTGCATCAGGAGTTGCTTCTAATGTTACTGAACCACTTCCGCATATAGAAGCAGGGGTAATTTGTGCAATAGATGGAGAGTTTACATTAATTGTTATTTGCTCTTGAATACAAATTTCGGTACCTACCATAGCTGTCCATTGATAATATGTTTCTTCGGTTAACAGTGGTGATGTATAAGTAGTTCCTGTTGCTCCAGGAATATTGGTATAGTTAATTCCATCGGTCGAAACAGCAAACTGAAATGTTGCTGTACCAAATGGGTATTGTGAAGTAACATTTAACGTTGTTGAACCAGCATTACAAATTTCGGTAACAGTAGCTGTAAGGCTTGCTGTATTATTTAAGACAGTAATTTCTACATTATCAATTGCGCCACATTCGGTTACTGTATTATATGCCTGACAAGTAATAGTATGAGCTCCGGGTACTACCGATTTATAATATACCTCTGTTGCTGAACTTCCGTCCACATAAGGGATAGTACATGCAGCATCGGTATATAAATTAGTTACAGGAAACCAAGTAAATTGGTCATAATCGGTCAATCCGCTTAAAACTTCGAGTTTAACTACGCCATTATAGCAAACAGTCGTATCGCTTGTTATAGCTATTGGATTTGAAAAACCAATGGTTGCAACCACAGGCTCGCGCAAACCTGAACAAATTCCTTGTAATTTAAATTTAACATTAAGACGTGCAGTGTTTACTCCAAAATGAGTTGGGCTTGTCATTGAACAACCACTTGCATTATCCTGATAGCCATAAATATGCGAATTAAATGGTGTATTACTATATTCAATATTTGTATTTGTACTGTAAGAAGAATTATCATAACAAAATTGAATTATAATATTTGAATTTCCGTCCCAATAAAATGGAGTATCGAATGTAATTGTTTGCCATCCTGTATTAGTAAATGTAAATGAAGGACTAGTAAATACTGTTGTTAATCCAGTTTCGTATGCTGGTGTAGAAAATGCGTTTAGGTTAGTATTTCCAATAGAAATAGTAAAGTTCGACATTGCAGGTGAGCCAACAGAAGCAACGTTTACAGCTAACTCAGTAATATTTCCAGCTAAAAGCCCAGCTGCTTGCAACTCACTTGCAAGAAATAGATACTGATTTCTTGCATCATGCCACAAAGTTGAAAATGGTGTTTGAGCAGAAGTGTTTGAAATATTATTTTGATTTCCTATTTGAAATGTTAATGTAGCTGTACCAGATGCTTCAACATAAAAGGTTGTTGTATTGGCAATAACAGGAGTAGTAAATGGAGAACCTGTTCCTAATAAATTACCACCAGTGGGCGCATCATACCATGCTATATTAGATCCTGGGGTTGCTGTTGCTTCAAGCACAACTGTTCCTGCACCACAGCGTCCTCCTGGAACTGTTGAAATAATCTTGTGTGTAAATGTAATTTGTACAGGATTAGAATAAGCTGTTTCTGGTCCATTTAAACAAGTAACCATGCAACGATAATATGTTTCTTCGGAAGGAACTGTGTTGTATGTAGTAGAATTTGCACCTGATATATTAACAAAATTCAGTCCATCTGTTGAGCTTTGCCATTGGTATAACAAACCAACTTCTTGTGGAGTATTTTGTAAAGTTAATGTAATACTTTCTCCTACACATATAGATGTTGATGAACTAATTGTGTTACCAGGGTTTGGAGTTGTACAATTTGGAGCTCCTTCAAATTCATCTGCTCCTATATCTGGTGCATAACCTATACCTGTATAACCAGCATTACCCCAACGTATTTCACCGTCTATATCCTCACTAATTCCCTGTATAGAAGTAGCTGCACTTTCTAACGGAGTTATAATATTTTGCTGAATATGTAAATCGTAAGGTGTTGTACTAACATTAACAAAAGGTGGCATAATATTTATTGAAGCATTATCGCGTGGACTAACGCGTGATTGATAATCGGCAAAGGTTTGATCTGAATTTGTACCATCAAAATAAATGTATTGGTTACCGGATATGTTGTTTACAAAAAAGCAATTATTGTTTGAACTTGAATGATACGATGTTAAAGATGCTGAACTACGACGATAAACTACAGCATACCCTGTACCATTGGGAACAGAATTATTAACAAAAATATTGTTACGTAAAGCAACTGTTGGTGATGTGCTTGCAAATATAGCAGAAGAACCAAAATTTAAACCACTTGAAGTAGCTTGCAGATATACTGTGTTGAAATAAATACCAAAAACTGCAGTTGCTGAAGTACTTGTTATATTTATACCAATTATAGGATTTGCAGCATTAGCATTAGTTGCTTTTAAGTCGCTAATAAAATTATTGTAAATAAAAACATTTGAACCAGCACTTGCTAAAATTCCTGATATTATAGGATTAGAACTCAAAGAAGAAAGATTGTATATCTCGTTCCTATGAACAAAAACATTTGTACCACCAGAAATATTTACCCCTGATACTGTACCACCAGTTCCTCCGGTAGTGCCTTCGCTGTTAAGATTATAAATTTTATTTTTTGCTATCTCAATGTTTCCAATTGAACAAAAAATACCATTAAATTTAGCCCCCCCAGCACCGCCAATAGTTGTAGTGAAATTATATATTTGATTATTTATAATAGTTTTATTACCACTAACTCCCCATTCTCTTATACCATTAATTGTACCTGTAGTAGGTGTGTACAAATTACTTATTGTGTTATTACTAACAGTAACATTTACTGCACTTGAAAAACTATATATAGCATCTATATCTCCTGTAGAAGCAGGTGATGTCCAACCTATATTTTCGATTAAATTTCCATCTACAACGAGGTTTGTTGGACTAGTTGTTTTAATTATACGCCAGCTACCACTTGCTCCATTTCTTTCTATATTAGAAATAGTATTGTTTAAAACATTTGCGTTAGTTGGTGAGCCTGTTTCTATTATTACATGGGTACCTGTTCCTGCTAAATTTACACCTGTTATTTGAGTAATTTCGTTTTCATTTATATTAACAGTAGCAGCTGAAGCTGAATTATTTATAGCAGTATATACTCCTGTGGTAGCAGTTGGATATCCAATTTTAATTTTATTTCCAATAATATTTATAGTGTTTGATGCAGCTGTTGAACCTATTCCGTTATCAATAGCTGTACAAGCACTTGTTGTAGCTCCGGATTGCAAAGTAATGATGTTATAATTTATATTAGCATTTGCACTTGTTCCTGCTTGTGCAAAAATACCTCTTAATGTACTTGGATGATTTACACCATTACCATCGTTATTATTAATAGTGTTGTAAGAAATATTTATACCCCATTGATTGTTGGCTCTAATACCGGCGGAAGGATTAGTTGCACCTGTTGCTCCACCAAAGTTTAAAATTGTATTACCAGTAGCAAGCGAATTACCACCAATATCGTTGCCAAAATCGCCATTTGTAAAAGGAGAACTTGCTGCAAAGCCGTTTAATACTATTCCATAATTACAATTTTCAATAGTGTTTGAATAAATTTTGTTGTACGAATTTGCACCTGAAGCAGTTGTAATAGTTAATGCTGTTGTGGCAGCTGTTGGTGTAGAATTTATTATTAATATTCCAACAGAACCATCTACCATAGGACCTGAACCAGAAGCATTGTTTGCTCTATTTAAAATAATATTACAATTTTTTATTGTATTATATTGTGCTCCATTTGTAGCATTTTCTTTAAAAATTCCATAACCATATTCCATTGTGGCAGGATTTGTTGTATTTGGGTCGTATAAGTCAATTCCGTCAATTGTAACATAATCGGAACCAACTATTGCCCAAATACCATCAGGAGTAGATGATGATGGAGTAGCTGTCCCTGTATAAGCTGTTATACGAGGATTAGGTCCAGATCCATCTTTCTGAAAAACAATAGGACTGTTGGGAGTTCCTGTTGCAGTTAAATTAATTCTTGAAGTAATTGTTTCTGTATAACCTGCTGCCACGTTAAAAACAACTCCACCAGGTCCAACTCCCTGATTGTTTAAATCAACGACAGCATCGGCTATTGTTGGATAGTCGCCAGGAATAGTTTTAATTCCTGTAAGTTGTCCAAACGAAAATGCTACAAAAAGTAGCAAAACTGTTGTAATTGTAAGCTTTCTCATATAAAAATTTTTTTGGTTAATATTTCAAATTAGTTAATGTGCAAAAATAATTCAAAAAAAAATAATACCCTATAATTTTATCAAAAAAAAATTAAAAGTTGTTAAAATTTAATTACTCTTTTGTCTTCGACTATTTACAGATTTAATTCCAACAAGTCTTTCGTAGTAAAATGAAGGACTTTTCCAATATACCAAAATAAAATAATCGTTTTCGGTTTCGTAATGATTCCCTTCTATGAAGCCCAAATCGGCTGCTATTTTATTATCTTCTAAATAAGCGTAAGCGTAATCGTAATATCCTTGTTTTAGCAATAGGCTTAATTCATATCCTTTTTTTTCGTAATTATATTTCATCATATTGTTTTTATTGTATTGCCAACGATTATAATTTCCTGCAACGTATAAATTACCATTTACTAAAGGTACTTCCCAAGGTAGAAAAAAATGAACCCATATATAATCGGCTTCAATCTTGCTATTACGTGCAAAATCGTTTTTAATTAAAAATTTTCCATTAATATCTTGCCATTGAAAATAAATTTTAAATGTTCGTTTTTCGTCAGGGAATAAAAAATAATGATACAAAGGTTTAATGTATTCAATTTTTTTTACATTTTCGGTTTGAAATTTTATACTTTTAGCATCAACCCATCTAAACTCATTTCCGGCTGCAAATAAATTTTCTTGTTCGTAATTGTAAATAAGTTCATTATCCTTAATAAATTGAGGTTTTAAATCTTTTATTGCATTATCGTATCTAAAATTTTGTTTTAAAACGACAGATATTTCTGAAAACGGATTTCTTAAATTAAAATTACATTTAATTGTAAAATCAATTTCGTGATGTGTTCTCATATATTCGGGTATTGTTGCCTGCTTAGCTGTTGCTGTAATTTGAGTAAGTGGCTCATAAACATAAAACCGCAAACTTAAAACTGGTTTATTATGATCGTTTTCGTGAACTACAACTAAATAATTGCCACTTATTTTTAAACGAAAATTCTCGTTTGGAATAGTAAATTCGTAATGAATATATTTTTGCAGCGTATTAAAAGAAAATTGATAGTTTTTTATAGGAACATCAATAAATCCATCGGCATATTCGTTAAAAGATAATTTTGTTGGATTCCAATCTTTATCACAATGTATAACCGTAAAATAATATTCTTGTAAGTTTTCTTCAAAATCGTCGAATTGTACCATTAATGTATCGTTAGAATTTAATTCTATAAAAGGATAAGTTAGTTCATTGCCTTGTTTATGAATTATAGGAGTATAAATGGTTGGTTTATAGATGAAATCGCTATATCGTATTGTTGTGGTATCGAAAAAATCTTCCTGACCAATAGTATTTATTGAAACATTTATTATAAAACAAATTATTAGCAATATTATTTTAACCAACCTTGTTTTTTGTACCATTGAATAGTTTCGTAAATACCTTTTTCTAAATTATATTGTGGAACAAAATTAAAATCGTTAATGGTTTCGCTTATATCGCATTTCCAATTTGTTGTAGATAAAATATTATATTTATCGGTATTAAGCACAGGAGTTTTACCAAATGGTTTATATATAGTTTCTAAAATTACAACAATTATTTTAACTATCCATAATGGAACACGAAAACGAATAGTTTTTTTATTAAGAATATTTTTTACAATATTGGCAAAATCTTCTGAAGTATAAGTATTTCCGTCGCTTACAAAATAAGATTTATGAACTATGTTCGATTCTAAAGCATCTGTTAATAATTTAACCAGATCTTTTACATAAATAAAGGTTAAATATTGTGTTTTAAATCCTATATAAGGTTCAAAACCATTTTGTATTGTTTTAAAATAAACAAAATAATCAACATCCCTTGGACCATAAATACCAGTAGGTCGAAATATAAGCCACGGTATTTCTATCTTCGATTTTATAAATTCTTCGGCTTTTAGCTTACTTTTCCCGTACTCAGTATTAGGCAAAGGGGTATCTGTAATCTTTATTGGTTCTAATGTTTGCTTATTACCACAACCGTAAACAGCCAAACTACTGACGTATATAAATTTTTCTAATTCAATTTTTAACTCTAATATAGCTTCTATTAAGTTCTTTGTTGTATTATAATTATTTTTATAAAAATCTGTTATTTTCTTTACTTTTGTAACACCTGCATTATGAATTATGTAATGAATTTTTCCTGTATATTTAATTATTTCCAGTATTTGATTTTTTAGTTCTTCTTTATCATTAAGGTTTAAATATATTATTTGTGTGTTTTTTTCGGTTAAATATTTTTTACTGCTTGTTTTTCTTATAGCTGCAAAAGTACGATATCCTTTTTTCAGACACTCTTCAACAATAAAGCTTCCTACAAATCCGCTTGCACCTGTAATAATAACATTTTTCATGCCTTATCAATTTTTTTTACCCAACAACGACGAACAAGATGTTGACGGTGTTCGAAATGTTTCCATATTGATAAAGCTTTTACATTCTCTTCAAGTTGTGGTCCGCTAATAGCGTATTTAAAGCCCGACTTTATAAATATATTCATCAAATAATAAAATACTAATGCTACAGCACCTTTCGTTTGATATTCTGGATGTACACCTATAAGATACATTTCTATTATCTCACGTCCTTTCATGGCTTTTAATAAATGCCACCAACCAAAAGGTAGTATTTTGCCACGAGATTTCTGCAAAGCAGGTGTTAGTGTTGGCATAGATATTCCAAAAGCAACAACATCGTCGTTCTCATTTAAAACCAATGCAATAAAATCGGGGATTATAAAACTAAAATATTGTTTAATGTAAAAATCTATTTGTCGTTCGCTTAAAGGAACAAAACCATAAAGATTTTCATACGTAAGATTCAATGTATAAAACATTTTTTTCCCATAGTACAACAGTTCTTTTTTCGATTTAGTTTTTAATATTCTTAGTTTATATTTTTCTTCTGCTATTTTACAAACCTTCTCAACCTTTTCGTTAATAGAATCGGGAATTGTAAATATATTTTGAACCCAATCGGCATCTTTTATAAAACCAAGTTTTTCCATGTGCACAGGGTAATATGAATAGTTATATATAGAAAAAACGTTTGATATTTCGTTAAAACCTTCTATCAACATCCCTTCATTATCCATATCTGTAAATCCCAATGGTCCATGAATTTCGTTTAAATTATTTTCTACCCCCCACTTTTCAACTGTTTTTATCAATGCTGAAGAAACTTCTAAGTCGTCAATAAACTCAATCCATCCGAAACGTATTTTTTTTTCGTTCCATATTTCGTTCGACTTATGATTAATAATTGCCGCAACTCGTCCTACAATATCGTTATTTTTGTATGCAAGAAAATATCGAGCGTTGCAATAGTCAAAAGACGGACTATCCCATTTTAGCGTATCCATTTCGCTTTTTATAAGTGGTGGACACCAATAAACGTTATTTTTGTATAAATCGAATTGGAATTGAATAAATTTTTTTAAATCTTTTTTATTTGTAACTTCTTTTATTTCTAGACTCATAAAAAAATATGTAGATAAAATTAGCAGCTTAAATAATACTCTTTATACCACTGAATAAAATTTTTTATTCCGTTTGAAATATTTGTTTTTGGTTTAAATTTTATAAGTTCGAATAATTCTTGTGTATCTGCATGCGTACTAACTACATCACCTGGTTGTAATGGCAAAAACTGAATCTTTGCTCTAATTCCTAATTCTTTTTCTATCAATCCTACAAAATCCATTAGTTTAACAGGGTTTCCATTACCAATGTTTAGTAAACGATATGGAGCAGGTGTTTTTGTATGTTCACCTTCTGTAGGAGGCAATTGTATTAAACGAACAATAGATTCTATAATATCATCTATATATGTAAAATCGCGAAACATTTCGCCATTGTTGTAAACCTCTATTGGCTTTTGTTCAATAATGTTTTTAGTAAATTTAAATAAGGCCATATCTGGACGTCCCCAAGGTCCGTAAACAGTAAAAAATCTTAATCCTGTTGTTGGAATTTTAAAAAGATATGAATATGTATGAGCCATTAATTCGTTGCTCTTTTTTGTAGCAGCATATAAACTTATCGGATAATCAACCATTTGGGCAACTGAAAAGGGACTTTCTTTATTAATACCATAAACACTGCTACTACTAGCATATATTAAATGCTTAATAGAATTATGACGACAATATTCTAGAATATTAAGAGTTGCATCAATATTTGAACTTATATAAGTATAAGGATTTTCGAAACTATACCTAACTCCTGCTTGTGCGGCTAAATGTATTATAATATCGGGAGAAAAATCGTTTAAAAAAGAAAAGATTATTTTATCTTCTAAGTTAGCTTTTAAAAAGAATAATTCGGGAAAATTTTTGCTTTGAATTATTTGGTTTTCTTTAATTTGATTTTTATCGAAACCTAACTCTTGTAGTCTGTTTAACTTTAAATTCGTATCGTAATAATCATTTATGTTGTCAATATTAAAAATTCTATAATTCAGTGAGCTAAGTTTTTTTACAAGATGAAATCCAATAAAACCAGCCGTACCTGTAACAAGAATATTCATACATTACAATTTTTTCTTCATTTCTACCTCTTCAAAACATTCAATAATATCGCCTACTTTAATATCGTTAAACTTATCTATTCCAAGTCCGCATTCTAAACCGGCTTTTACTTCTTTTACATCGTCTTTAAATCGCTTTAATGAGTTCAATTCACCGGTATAAACAACTATACCATCACGAATTAGTCTTATTTTTGCATTTCGAACTATTCTACCTTCGTGAACAAAACATCCGGCAACTGTTCCTACTTTACTAATTTTAAATGTTTCTTTTACTTCGGCAGAACCTAAAATTTCTTCTTTAATAACTGGCGACAACATACCTTCTATAGCTTGCTTAATTTCTTCTATTGCATCGTAAATAATAGAATACAAGCGTATTTCTATTTGCTCCTGCTCTGCAAGTTTACGTGCAGCAATAGATGGTCGAACCTGGAATCCTATAATAAGTGCATCCGATGCCGTTGCAAGCATAACGTCCGATTCTGAAATTTGTCCAACAGCTTTATGTATTACATTAACCTGAATTTCTTCGTTACTAAGTTTAATTAACGAGTCGCTTAATGCTTCTATTGAACCATCAACATCTCCTTTAACAATTATGTTAAGTTCTTTAAAGTTTCCAATTTTTAACCTGCGGCCAATTTCTTCAAGTGTAATATGTTTCTTTGTTCTAAGTCCTTGCTCGCGTATAATTTGTGCTCTTTTTGTAGCTATATCTTTAGCTTCTTGTTCTGATGTTAAAACATTAAACTTATCGCCAGCTTGTGGTGCTCCATTTAATCCAAGTATTTGTACAGGAGTAGATGGTCCTGCTTCTGTAAGTTTTTGATTACGTTCATTAAACATTGCCTTTACTTTTCCATAATATGTTCCAGCAAGAACAATATCTCCAATTTTTAAAGTTCCGGTTTTTACTAAAAGATTGGCTACATAACCTTTTCCTTTATCGAGTGACGACTCGATTATTACACCAGAAGCTCTTCGCTTGGGATTTGCTTTAAGTTCGAGCAAATCGGCTTCTAATAGAACTTTTTCAAGTAATAGATTAACATTTAGCCCTTGTTTTGCAGAAATTTCTTGAGACTGATATTTTCCACCCCATTCTTCAACTAATAAATTCATATTAGCAAGTTGTTCTCTTATTTTATCAGGATTGGCTTCTGGTTTATCTATTTTATTAATAGCAAAAATCATAGGGACACCTGCTGCTTGTGCGTGATTTATAGCCTCTACTGTTTGTGGCTTAATACCATCATCTGCTGCAATAACTATTATAGCAATATCTGTAATCTGAGCGCCACGAGCACGCATAGCAGTAAAAGCTTCGTGTCCTGGTGTGTCTAAAAATGTTATTTGACGACCATTGTCTAATGTTACACTATAAGCCCCGATATGTTGAGTTATTCCGCCTGCTTCTCCAGCTATAACGTTTGTGTTTCGTATATAATCCAAAAGTTTAGTTTTTCCATGGTCAACGTGTCCCATAACAGTTACAATAGGGGGGCGAGGTAACAAATCTTTTTCTTCGTCAATTTGTGTATCTTCATAATCTGTTTGAACATCAACAGTAATAAATTCTGTTTTAAAACCAAATTCATCGGCAATAATAGTAATAGTGTCGGCATCTAATCGTTGATTTATAGAAACAAACAAACCTAAACTCATACATGTGGCTATAACCTCATTTACAGGAACATCCATTAAATTGGCAAGTTCATTTACCGATATGTATTCAGTTATTTTAAGAATATTTTTTTCCTTTTCTTGTTGATCTAGTTCTTCCTGTATTTTTTGACTTATAGCTTCTCTTTTTTCTTTTCGATACTTAGCTGCTTGCGATTTGCTGCGATTTTCCATCGCAGAAATAGTAAATTTTATTGAACGTTCTACTTCCTCTTCATCAATTTCATATCGGTGTTTCTTTTTCTTATCTTTTTTATGGAATTGTTTTTTCTGAGGTTTATCAAATTCTTTTTTGGGAGTAGCTACAGTTTGTTGTTCATTATTAGAGGAAGTTTTTGAAATGTTTATACGTTTGCGTTTTCTCTTCTTTTCTTCCTTTTCTTTTTCTGCAGACGTCGAAAACACAGGTTTTGCTACTTTATCTGTTTTAGCTTTTTTTATTTCAGAGTGTTCTTTATTTTTTGATGATTGTTTTTGAAATTGATTTACATCTATTTTTCCAACAACGTTTGGTCCTTCGAGCTTTATTTTTTCTGGTCTATATATTTCTTCTTCAGAGTCAGGTTTTTCTATATTTTCTTGATTTTTTAAATGTTCTTCTTTTGTTTCATTTTCTTGTTGTATTGGTTCCGATTTAATTGTTTTTTTATCTTTTTCTTCAATATTTATTTGACCAACAATTTTAGGTTCTTCTATTTTGGGTATTTCTGTTTTAATTTCTTCTACAAATGTTTTTGGTTCTTCTTTTTTGGTTGGTTGTTGTTCTACAGGTAATTCGTTTTTAGCTTTATCTTCAATTTTTGGAGTATCTTTTTTCTTTGTGTCTGGTAGTTCTACTTTTCCCAATATTTTAGGTCCGGATATAATAGGCTTTTTTGTAAAAAATATATCTTCATCATCTTCTTCTATTTCTTCATCTTTTGACTTCTTGTTCGATACGTCTTCAATAGAATAACTTTGAACGTTTTTTGTAGAAATATTTATGGACTCTGATTTGTCTTTTAAACTTTTATCTGAACTAAATTCTTTCAATAACTCCTGATACATTTCTGGAGTTATTTTCGAATTTGGATTATTTTCTACTTCAAATTTCTTAGATTCAAGAAATTTAATAATTGTTTTAACTCCTACGTTTAGCTCTTTGGCAACTTTGGAAAGCCTTAGTGTTTTTGCTTCACTCATAGTTTTTGTGTTTTATATGTGCAAAATTATATTATTGTTCAAATTCCGTTTTCAATACATCCATAACATTTTGAATTGTTTCTTCTTCTAAGTCTGTAAGACGAGCAAGATCTTCTACAGAATACTTTAAAACGCTTTTGGCTGTATCGCAACCAATTTTCTTTAATTCTTCAATTACCCAGTCATCAATTTCATCGGAAAACTCGTCTATGTCAATATCTTCTTCTTCCCCTTCAATTAAATTTCTGAAAACATCTATTTCATACCCAGTTAGTTGACTAGCAAGTTTAATATTAAATCCACCTTTACCAATAGCAAGCGAAACTTGATCTGGATCGAGATATACTTCTGCTCTTTTTTCACTTTCAAATATTTTTATATCGGAAATTTTAGCAGGACTCAAAGCACGTTGAATATATAAAGCTGTATTAGTAGTATAATTTATAACATCAATATTTTCATTATGTAACTCTCTAACAATTCCGTGAATTCTTGAGCCTTTAACTCCAACACAAGCACCTACGGGATCAATTCGATCATCGTATGATTCAACAGCCACTTTTGCACGCTCGCCCGGAATACGTACTATTTTCTTTATAGTAATTAGTCCGTCGAAAATCTCTGGCACTTCTTGTTCAAATAAACGCTCTAAAAATACAGGCGAAGTTCTGGAAATTATAATATTTGGAGTGTTATTTTTCATCTCTACCTTAATTAAAACACCGCGAACTATATCGCCTTTTTTGAAAAAATCTGACGGAATTTGTTCACTTCTGGGTAAAATAAGTTCATTCCCTTCGTCATCTATCAATAATATTTCTTTTTTCCAAACTTGATATACTTCGCCACTAACTATTTCGCCAATTTTTTCTTTGTATTTATTAAAAACATTACCTTTTTCGTATTCTAATACTTTTGATTGAAAATTTTGACGCATTGCTAAAATAGTACGTCTATTGAAACTAGTAATATCTTTTTTTTCAGAAACTTCTTCACCTACTTCAAAATCTTCATCTATTTTTCTAGCTTCTGATAAAGATATTTGCGAAACAGGATTAACTAATTCATCGTCTGGTACTACTATACGATTATGCCATATTTCAAGGTCGTTTTTATCGGGGTTAAGAATAATATCAAAATGTTCGTTTGTCCCGTACTCTCTTTTTATAGCATTCATTAAAACCTCTTCCAGTATTTTCATTAAAGTAGGTCTATCAATGTTTTTTTGTTCTTTAAATTCAGTAAAAAACTCCATTAAATTCAAATTCTTCATGGCTCTTTTTTTTAAAATATTTTTACTTTAACTTGCAAAATATCATCATGTTTTAATGTTAATTCACAAGTTTTCTTTTTTTCTTTCTTAATAATTGTTATTTCTTTAAAGTTGTACTTATGTAAAATACCAATATGTTTTTTCCCATCTTTTGTTTTTATTTCTACTTTTTTTTCGATGTTTTTTAAGAACTGTATAGGTGCTCTAAGTGGTTTATCAATTCCTGCAGACGAAACTGTTAAACCAATACTTATTTCTTTGGGTATATTGTTTAATATATGCTTTGTTAAATTAGTGCAATCGTCAATTGTAATGCCATCCAAGCTTTCTACATAAATTGTGTATGAATTATTTTTATCTTCAGTAATTTCAATTACTTCAAATATTTTATTTATAGGTGCTGCAAGTGCTATTTCTCTTAATTTATCTTTCATCTTAATTACTTTGTTTTTAATAAAACAGGGGACTGATTGTCCCCTGTTTATATTCCCAACAAATTTTATGCAAAATTAGTAAAAAAAATTATATTATAATATATTTTAAGAATTATTTATTGTTTATAAATTCATTTAATTCATCAATAGATGATTCGAACTGAAAAGCATCGTTTACTTTAAAATAATTTTCTTTATCATAAGTATATTTATAAGCAAATTTAGCATATTCTAAACGACTCGATTCAAAACTGAAAGTTTTCATAATATCTCTTACTTGAGACGACAATAAACAATTAGAACTAGTTATTTGTTTAGCTAAAGTTAGCTTAGAATCTTCAAATGATTTTGAAACAATGCTTTGTTTTGCCGATTGAAAATCTTCATCTTTCATAGGATTAGAACAAGCACCTTTATTGTTCGTTGATTGCTGTACAGTGGCAGGCTTCGAAATAATATTTGTTTGAGACTGTTGTACTGGTTGCATCTGCAAGGAAGTTTGACTAACAACATGTTGTGTTTGGCTTGAGCTTTCCTGAATAACGGGTAAAGAAAGTTGTATTGTTTGATTTCCTTGTTCATTTACTGTCGTAGTTACTTGATACGACATGTTTACATTTTGACTTGGATTATTAACATCTGGTATTGAAACATTGACCTGATTATTTTGCATTTGCGATGGTTGTACTGATTGAGTTACCGGCTTATTAATTGTACTCGTTGTCAGAGGCGAGAATGATGATACTTTGGCATCGTATTTACCTTTTTTGGTTTTGTAAATCATATATTTAACATAACAGAAATTTTCATCTACATCAACAACTTGAAAAGTTTTGTCGAAAGATGGTAGCTTAGGATCTTCAAAAATTATTTTAGCTTTTCCCCACTTCATGTTAAAAGGGATACTATCTACCAAATATTTAGGTTCTTGATTGATTTTTCTACCATCAATTATTACCCAAAACTTTTCTCCATTTTCGGAGAAAAACGCTAATAAACCTTGAGCACTAGTTAGCTTATTAGCAATTATTAAAACTAATACAATAAAAATAGTTTTTTTCATAGTTCAATTATTTTTTTATTTCTAATTCAGGAATTTTTGATTTTTGCGGTGCAAAATTTATTTGCCGTCCGTAAATAAGCTTTACATCCAATACTTTGCTTTTAAATTCAGGTATAGCATCTGCAAAATCTAAAATTTTATATGCTAACTCATCAGGACGATCTCTAAAAGTCAAATTAAGTCGAGTATAGTTTTCGAAGCTTGTAATTTCAATGTTTCCTCCAAAACGTCCATCACTTAATAATTTATCACGAAGTGTACGAAAATCTCTAAATGTTCCTATAGAATAAAATCTTAATTCAAATGGTGTTCCATTGTTAACCCATCCACCTATGTATGAATTAAATAAAAACAATAGTTTTGTTATACCTTTATTTACAGCTTCACGAATTCCCTCGTATAATACAGATTGTTTATCCATTCCCGATTTCCAATCGCTTTCCAGTGCAATTGTTCCAAGTCCTTCGGCTGTACAATTGTCGTAAGCCTTTGCTTCTATAATAACTTTGTTAGCCGTTCTTGTATCGAAAGCTTCGCTTCTAGAAGAAATAGAAATATTTGAAATTAAAATTATAAATTGAGCATCGGCTTTCATACCAATATGTTGTACGTAAGATTCTTGTTGTGCTTCGGACTGAAAAATTCCTTGTGCTTCTTTTAATAGAGCATTTGAACGTTCTTTTTCGATATAACGATATTTTCTTTCTGCTAAAAACTCGTTAATGCGTTCAACAGCAAAATCATAAACAGGCTTATCTTCGGCTTTAACCTTACGAGCATCGTACATAACTAAAAAACGAACTCCACCAATTGCTTTGGATAATAATTGTATATCTGCTTTTAAAGGATTAAGGCTAACCTTAGCTTGTATAGTTATTTCATATCTGTCGGGGAATGGAATTTCTTTTAGTACAGTATATGAAGCAACGTAACCTTCTGTTTTTGCCGAAACAGCATCTTTAATAACTACAAAATTTTCCATATTTGTTTCGGAGCTTATTGCTACACCGGCAGCCTGTCCAACAGCATTACGAAGTGCATCTTGCAATGCATCATCTCGTTTTAACCCTACTCCTTTAGCTTCAACGTCTTTTAAACTATTATCAGATGCTAAATTAGCATTTACTGTATAAGTCGCAGGTTGACTGATTGTAGGATTTGCTTGTGTTTTTGAAGTTTCTGCTGTTGTTGTAGTACTTTTTGTTTTTTTCTTTTTCTGAGCTTCAACCTGAACCGATAGTAATAAAAAACAAAAACTAATTATGAAAATAAATTGCTTTTTCATATTATTAAAGGGTTTAAATTAACATTAATAAAAATTTTCCCACTTTACCGGCTACTTGTCCTATTTTTTGCCAATTTACTTTTTTAAGACTTTTATTATCAATAACTATTTTTCCAGGTTCCGTACGTAAAACATTTAATACTTCAACATCTTTTTTATATCCTAAATCTTTCATTAATTGTTCACTAGTTGATAAAATTTTCGGAAATTTTCCAGATTTTGGGTCATATATCTTTGATAAATCTAAAACTAAATTATTATTTTCGTCAACGATAACTGGAAACATTGAAGGGTCGAATTTTTTTCCACCCATGTTAAAAGCAAGAGCTTGTAATGCCTGTTCTTTTATTTCATCAGGCACATTATTAACAACGTCGCTTACTTTTGTTGTTTTCTTTAAAGATGGTATATCTTCGTAAATTGCTGGTGCTAAGCCATTTTGTTCATACAACGAAATCCTCATCCGAACTTCTATTATTCCATCTTTTTCTATAGGTTCTCCTACCATTTTTGCCCCTTTAATAACTCCATCTACTCTTGTATAAATATAATCGCGTGTAGTTATCATATCTTGCACTGTTGTTTCGCTAGTAACATTAACTCCTTTAATAATTTCGAGTAAATTACGTTGTGCATCTACAACGGCACCTCTTTGCGCCATTAACTTTGCTTGTGCAGTATTTTTAAATCGATCTGTATCTATAACCGACTGCCCTTTTGCTTCTATGTATTGTTCTGTCCAGTTAATTTGTCCGTTTGGTTTCTCCTCTATTATAGGTTTTGACTGTTGAATTATTTCATCAAAATTAATAGGTTTTGTTTCTTCTGTAATAGGTTTCGAATCTTCGGGTTTAGTGTTTTGAGGTGTTTTTTCTGACTGGTTTGGAGCTTTAACAGGATTTTTTTCAAGTGGGATAGCATTTAACTGTGGTGCTACTTCTTTGTTTGTTGTAGTTGAAGGTGTTTGTTCTTGTTTTACTTCTTTACTTTTCTTACTCTTTTTTTTGTTTTGTGCAACAGAAATTTCTGGTAAAACTATAAATGCACATAATAAAAATAAAATGTTTCATAAAAATTATATTTTTTTGATTAGTCTTTTATTTTTTCAAATTTAATGCCATTTTTTTCAAAAATACAAATTTTTTAAATAAAAGTATATCTATTATATTTTTTTCTAAAATAGTTGTTGTGCTTCTTTTTTTAAAAAGTCAATAGCAGTTCTAATTGGCGTGGGATTTAATAATATCCATTGAGCCATAATTTTTTGACTTAGTTCCATAGAAGAAGCGTCCGGATTAATTTCTCCAGCTGAAATATTAATAAGTTTAATAACATTTTCTTTTGCTGAAATAATTACATCCCAAGCTTGAGATGAAATATAAAGCTGTTGTGCTAAATTATGTTCAAATTCTGCTCTAATTAAGCTTAACATTTCAATTTGTAGTTGTCGCGATGTCATAGATGATGATTGTATTCTTGGTATAAGAGAATTTGGTGACATTCGTTCTAAGAATAAAATCATACGTTCATAAGCTTGAAGTCTTAAGGGTGTTGTAATTTTAATATTTTGATTTCTGTATTCCCATAAACGTTTTTTACTTTCGTTATCGAAAAATAATTTCAAAACCAAATAAACTGCACCTATTACTAATGCTCCAATTAAAACTATTATAAGGCCAATTACAAATTCGTTCATTTTTAAAATTAGGTTAAAAATTTTTACAATTTTACAAATTTTTTAGCAAATTAATTCATACCTTTGCCTTTTCAAAAATCAATTAAAATGATAATAGATACATTAAAAATAAAACCAATGGACTTAATCGCTGATAGAGTTAAAGCTCTTTCTGAGTCGCAAACACTTGCTATGACTCAAAAAAGTCGCGAGTTAAAGGCTCAGGGTATAGATGTTATTAATTTAAGCATAGGTGAACCCGATTTTACTGTACCTACTCATATAAAAGAAGCTGCAAAAAAAGCAATAGACGAAAATTATTCTTATTATACTCCAGTTGCAGGTTATGAAGAGTTACGACAAGCAATTGTAGAAAAATTTAAAAGAGATAACCATCTAGAATTTAAAGCAGAACAGATAGTTGTATCAAATGGAGCAAAGCATTCTATAATGAATGTTATTTTAACACTTGTTAATCATCAGGACGAAGTGATAATTCCAGCTCCGTATTGGTTAAGTTATTATGAAATGATTCGTTTAGCTAGAGGTAATCCTGTTGTAATAAGTTCAACAATAGAAAATAACTTTAAAATAACTCCTGAACAAATAGAAGCTGCCATTACACCAAAAACTAAAATATTTTTGTATAGTTCACCATCAAATCCAACAGGTTCTTCATATACCAAAGAAGAGCTTAAAGCTTTTGCTGATGTTTTTAAACATCATAAACATGTCATAGTTGTATCGGATGAAATTTATGAGCATATTAATTTTGTTGGTAAGCACGAAAGTATTGCTCAATTTGAAGAAGTACGAGATCAGGTTGTTGTAATAAATGGATTATCAAAAGGATATGCTATGCCTGGATACCGTATCGGTTATATGGCTGCGCCCAGTTGGATCGCTAAAGCTGCAATAAAAATACAAGGACAAATGACGTCAGGTGCTTCAAGTATTGCACAAATGGCCGCACTTGCTGCACTTAAAGGCGATAATAGCAGTATTTACGCAATGAGAGATGTTTTTAAACACAGAAGAGATTTAATTTTATCTCTACTAAAAGATATCCCCGACATTATAACTAATATTCCAGATGGAGCTTTCTATATTTTTGCAAATATTGAAAAATACATAGGTCGTACAGATGGAAAGATTACCATAAAAACTGATGAAGATTTATGTATGTACTTATTAAGTGATGCACACGTTGCTCTAGTTGGCGGAACTGCTTTTGGAGCACCAGGATATATCCGTTTTTCTTATGCTACATCAGACGATAACATTATTAAAGCAATTGCAAGAATAAAAGACTCTTTAAAAAAGCTTTATTAATTTAAGAGAAAATTTCTGTTTTTTTACATACGGCGTCACGATACCATACGGGTTCAGGCAAATGTAAAGCCAGAAACTATCGTTATAAAGCATAATGTACCGGTCGAAAAAGTAGTAGTAAAAAATGAGCCCAACAAACTCAATAAATATCTAATTTTTGCGTTAGTATTATTGTTTATAATTTTATTCTTAAAAAAATGATACGTAAAGAAATAAAATGGTTAGATCCGATAACGGGATCTTTTATAGTAGGTTTATCTGCTGGAATTCCATTTTTATTAGCATTTAAGACTGGGAATAGATATTATTTTTGGCTAGTTTTTATATTAGTAATTATTGCTTATATTCTTTTTGAAAAAGCTAAACATACACCAGGTTTAATTTTAGAAAATGAATTCGATGGTGAAGTTAAGTATAAACCTGAAGAAGGTTGCGAGCCTAAAAAACTTACCGGAGTTCCGGTAGCCGCTGATGGAGTTAACACCGGCATATATCCGGGAAAAGTTTTTAAATTACGAAATGGTACTAATGTTTATATCGATAAAAAAGGCAATGTTAAAGCATATTCGCCTATTAGTGCATGGGTTAACCCTGGATGGGTTGGAAAAAACTATTTTAACCAGGAAGAACTAAAATGCTGGGAAAAATTATTTTAAAACATATTCCATTTTGCTATCTCTCTTTCTTTGGTAGAATCTAATATTTTAGCATAAATAAGCGTTGTTTTTATATCACGATGTCCCATGAGTTCACGTATAACTTCTAATGGGATATTTAAGTTTATGCTAATCGTAGCAAACGTATGTCGGGCAACGTGAAATGTTAAATTCTTTTTAATTTGTGCAGTAATTGCAATACGTTTAAGAATACGATTGGTAGCCTGATTGGTAAATGTTCTCAAAATTGGTATTTGAGGTAAAATATCTTTAAAACCTGGTATATTAAAAATAATCTTTTTAGCATATTCATTTAAAGGTATTTTTACTATCCGTTTCGTTTTTTGTTGTTCTAAAATAATATAATTATCAATTATCTGTTGTTTCTTTAATTTTCTTATATCACTATATCTTAATCCTGTAAAACATGCAAGCAGAAAATATGTTAAGCAATGATGTTCATTTTTTGTAATTAAATGTGCATCTTCATTATGCAATTTAATCAATCTTTTAAGTTCGTCATCATTCAAGTATTCTCGATAACCTTCATATTTTCTTATTTTAAAACCGTCGAAAGGATTTTTTTGTAAAATACCTTCGCGTTTAGCTAAATTACAAACTGTTCGCAAAAATGATAATGATTTAAAATAAGTATTTTCTCTATTGCCAAGTTTTTCTATCATATATTTTTGATAGTCTTTAATAAATCTTTCGTCAATATCCGAAAATTTAAGTATAGGATTATATTTATTAAGTTTTGTTATTTGCGATGTATAGGTTCTAATAGTCTCTTTGCTGTATAAATGTTTATTCAGATTTATATAATATTGCATAAATTCAGCAACATAAACTTTATCACGAAGTCGTTTATTGCCGAAAAATAACTCCCACTCCTGAAAAGATGGGTTCTTTTCAAGAGAAATACATTCAAATAAATAATCATCAGCCTTTTTTATTGCTTGGCTAATGATATAGTTAGACTTAATAGCATAGTCATTATTACCTTTTATACGCATTTTATTTTCATCCCATAAGGATGGATTAATGTGTATAAGTAAATTATAGTAGCGAACAACTCTGTTAATAGTTACACGTAACAGAACAGGCGCTAAGCCTTGTCCGTTTATTCTGTCAGTTCGCAAAATAACTTTATAATGAAACGATATAGCCATAACATATAGATTTTCACTTGGTTAAACATTGGTTAAACAAACCTTGCAAAAAACCATATTTTTTAAAATACAAGTGAAAATCTATTAAGCTATATATCAGCAAATTAAAGAACCTTGTAATAATGACTAAATAAGTCCAAGTGGAGTATAGGGGAGTCGAACCCCTGACCTCTTGCATGCCATGCAAGCGCTCTAGCCAGCTGAGCTAATACCCCAAATAATTACAAAAATACAACTTTTTTAAATTTTTTAAAATATGAAAATACATTCTCTTTTTAAGTTCTTGCAGTTTTTTTACTGTTTAAGAAAACTAATTATACTTTGCTCATTATTATTAAAATAAACTTGTAATATATAAGTTCCTTTATGCAATGAACTTACATTTATTGCAGCTTCATTAACATTATCAACATAATATGTACAAATCTTTTTTCCTTGAATATCGAGTAAATCTATTAAATTAATATTTTCATTCGATTTTATGATTAATATATTAGATGCAGGATTAGGAAACACATTTGTATTGATTAATGAATTTCCTTCTATAACAGTAACATCAACGATATCGGCTGCAAAACGAGGTTCTATTCTATATTCGTTAAATGCATAATAAACAGGGCCGGTAATATGATAAACTTTATTTAAAACAGGTGTATAATTATACAACAAATTGTGTATCTTACATGTATCATTGCCATCATTAACTGTCCACATCCCGTATCCAGCATTAGGATTTACACATGTAGCATTTAATAGTTTTACTAATACACCTTCGTATTGTTCTGTTTTTACTTGAGAAGCTGTAACAATAACTGGAGGTGGCAAGGTATTGTTTTGGCTATGTATTTGCAAATATGATAAATTAACTATTTCTGTAAGGTTATAATATTCTTTAACTTTTCCTACTATTGTAACACTATCCCCAATACTAACTTGCGGAGCATAAACAGAAGAAAAAACATATATACCATTCCAAGCACCATACCCGTTCTGTAAGAAAAAACCTTGAGAATGAACACCCGTTACAATCCCCGATGTTTGAACTGTATCGTCTGCGTACGGCGAATCTCCTGTGGGATTTGTTGTATATTGTATATCGTATATGCTCACATAAGGAGGAAGAGAAGTATTTATTGTAAAATTAACGTTAGCTGTAACTTGTGGATTTAATGATTGTTCGTTCATTGTTACTAACTCCAAAATAACAGAATATGTTCCATCGGTTAAATTTGTTAAAATAATAGGGCTTGAAATGGTATAATTCGGCACAGAACCATTTACAGAATATTTAACTTTTCCGTCTGTACCTAATATAAAATTTGTAACTGTAAACTCAATATTTACATTAGAAGTATTCAGTTGTGAGTTGTTAATAGGTGAAGTTATAGAAATAGCAGGTGCATTAGAATTATTTATAGAGATTTCTATATCATCTATTTGAATATGATCTATATCTGAGCTAGTATATTGTATTGAAAAAACAAATTCACCTGCTGCATTAGTGTTTTCGCAAGTTACAGATTGTGTATATTGACTCCATGAAGTTGAGTTTATAGAAATATAAGGATTATAAGGTGCGTATCCACTGTTGGCTGTTCTGCCATCAAACAAACCTGTACGAATATTCCCTTTTCCTCTCACCCAAAAAGTTATATTATATGTTGTACCAGCTGTTACTTGCAAAGGTTGAGTTGTAAATCTTTTATGAGTTGATTCTGTATTTATCAATTGAACAGCAAACTGTCCTCCATGAACAGAAGTTGTGTATTGAATTATGCTATCATTTTCTAAATTTGTTTTAGAACCCTTCATCCCAACGGGCGTATTAGAATTTGTCCAATTTTCAAGATCATTTTGAAACACTACTTGTGAAAAAACACTGCTAATGAAAATAACTAAACAAAACAATAATAAATATCTTCTCATAGTTAAATAATTTTTATTTATGCAAAGTTAAGGTATATTTTACAATATTTTATTTAATTACGAAATATATACTTTAATTTTTTCTGAAATTTTTGTAAATTCATCCTGCGTATATTTCAACTTAGGATTAGAAAAATTAATATCTCCAACGTGGTTTATTGGAATTAGATGTATATGAGCATGTGGCACTTCTAAACCAACAACTGCAATACCAATTCTTTTACAAGGAACTGCTTTTTCTATGGCTAAAGCCACTTTTTTAGCAAAAATTATCATTTCTGATAATAAATTATCGGGAATATCAAATATATAATCAATTTCATCTTTTGGGATGACCAATGTATGTCCTTCCGCTAAAGGATTTATATCAAGAAATGCTAAAAACTTATCATTTTCAGCTATTTTATAACAAGGAATTTCTCCTTTAACAATTTTTGAAAATATACTAGCCATAACTACCTACTTATTTCTAATATTTCTAGTTTTACTTTTCCATTAGGTACTTGTATTTCTACAATATCACCTTTTTTTTTACCAAGTAATCCCTTTGCTATTGGAGTATTTATTGATATTTTTCCTTCTTTAAAATTTGCTTCCGATTCTGAAACAATAGTATATACAACTTCTTGATTAGTATTATGGTTTTTTATTTTCACTTTAGAAAGTATTTGCACTTTAGAATTATCCATTTTTTTCTCGTCGAGGATACGACTATTATTAAGTGTTTCCTCCAATTTAGCAATTTTCATTTCAAGCATTCCCTGTGCTTCTTTTGCTGCATCGTATTCAGAGTTTTCAGAAAGATCGCCTTTGTCTCTTGCTTCGGCTATCATAGCAGATATGCGAGGGCGTTCAACAGTTTTCAAATATTCTAATTCTTCCTTTAATTTCTTATATCCCTCTTCTGTTAAATAAGATATTTTACTCATATTCGTTTATTTTTTAAAGCGAAAAAAATAGAACCCCGAAAATCGAGGTCCTATTTTAATGCAAAGATAATAAAATTTTATAAACTAACTTTAATACCTAAAGAATGTACACCATTAAAAGGATTAGTAGCTCTATAAGAATAGTCTAAACCTATTGTGCTCCCTTTTTCCTTGTTCATTGGCATTTGTATAGTAACTCCTGCTGTTGGTCCTGTGAATACAGTTGATCGTGTGTCAAAATCAAACAATCCTTTTTCGTAAACAAATCCTCCACGAATCATTATAAACTCTTTAATTGCGAACTCTATTCCTCCATGAAATTGATCTTTTGTAAAAGAATTTGAAGTAAAGTTTGCAGCAACTGATAAACGATATGTTCTATCTAATTTTTGATTAACAGTATCTGGTGTTACACCTAAATAAAAATCCATCATAGCACCGATAGTTATTAATGCAGGTAATTCGAATTCTGCAGAACGAGATTCAACAGTCATAATTACATCATTAGGAGGTACATTTCCTCTAAACGACATACCATCACCACTATAACGCATTGTGGGGCCCCAATTTTTTAATGAAATACCTATATGCAAATTGTCGCGAATTTTTTTACCCAATTTATTTTTACCCAATCCTGTATAATATTGTATTCCAGCATCGAAACACACTCCTGTTGCACCTAAATTCGCTAATTTTTCGTTTACAACTTTTGTTGTTAATCCACCGTAAATACTATTCGAAAATTCCTTTGCATAAGCTAAACTTATAATATTGTATGAAGGGTGAAATTTTCCAAGTCCGCCTTCTGGTAAATCTACTGTTGTTACATCAATTTCACCAAAATCCATATTCATAAAAGCTAAACTTAATACACCACTTTCACCAACTTTTTGTGCAAATCCAAATGTATTTATACTTATTCCTGTTCCTGCTAACCAATTAGTATGAGCAAAAATTAATTCTGTTTTTTTTGTGAATGCTGTTCCTGCAACATTTAAATTTAATGCCTCTAATCCTTTTATTCCTGCGGTATTTGCACCACCCCAACCAGAACTTCTTGCCCATGGGTTTATAAGCAATTCACTTGCTCCGGCTTGTCCTGCACGCTGTTCGTTCCCTGCGTTCATTATTTGAACTGTACTAATGGAACTCAAAACTATTATACCTAAAACGATGAGTTTTCTCATATACTATATTTTATTAACCGTTTAAACATTAGAAATTATTTAAGTCAATTGGACGTAATGCTCCAAACCATTTAATAACCTTTTCACCTATACCAGGTGCATCTACATGAACTATGTAAACACCGCTAGCAATAGTAATTCCGTATTCATTTTTCAAGTCCCAATCCTGATAAGAAACACTATTATCTTTTTTGAAACGGCGAATAAGAGTACCATTTACATTATATATACTTATAGTGCATTTTTGTGGCAAATTAGTAATTCTTACCTTATTTTCGAGTTGTGAGCGTTCGTAAGCACTATAACCGTAATATGGATTAGGTACAACTCGTATAAGATCTAATGCATTCTTAGCTGTTTCTAAATCGTTTTTTATTGGTGCAACTTCTTTTAAGCTAAATGTATAAGCAGGAAATCCCTGATTTGGTGCATTTGGATGAATTAGTTCAGAATTTCTTACTTGATATGGGTTAGCAATGTTAATCTCTATTTTTACATCAGTCTGTATAAACCAGTATGGATCAGTGGTATTGGCAGGTTTTTTTATCAACCTGTTGAGCATTGGTATAGACACCCACATTGCATTAGACCACATAAAAAACATACGACTTTCGTAAGTACTTCCTGTTAAAGGTTGAAGTTCTCTTAATCTTCGTAAAATATATCGCCCTTCGTCGTAAGCAGGCATAGTATCTTTAAAAGTATTACTGTTAGAAGGTCTATCATTATGCCCAAATATGTATATTACATGCTGACCGCCTAAATATAAATTTCCATTTTGACCACCACTCATAAAATAAATATCATCTGCATATTCAGATGTAGGATTCCATATCATATCTCGCCCATTCTGGTCGCCCCATCTTGAATTTTCGCCAAATGCTATATTTAATCTTTCGCCTGTTGTCATATCAATAGCATAACCTGGAAACCAACCCATTCCAAACGCTGAGATGTAATTCGATTTATTTATATCAGTACTGTCGCCTATATTATCGTTACGTCCGTTTTTATCAACAGAACGTGCTCTTCTTAATTCATATTTTTTAGTATTGCCTTCACTTAATCCAGCAACAAAACCGACTTCTAAATCTAAATCGGCCATTTCTATAACCGGACTACGTGTCCATTTGCTTTTATCTTTTGTTATAACTATTAAAACACTAGATAAACGTTTTTTATCTGTTGCAAGCTGAGCATCTATTCGACGGTAAAATTGAATTCCTTTATAATGTGGGCTTCCGCCTGGAACGGCTTTTGCATCTTTCATAGCCATAGAATATGGCGCCCATTTACCATCTATAATTTTTTCGAAAAATTGTTGCTTATCAATAGCACCTGCGTTATAATCGTTACAATTTGCATCATCTTGACTTTTAACAGTTCCACTTCTTATCCAGTTAGGAAAATCGCAACCATCTACATCTGGTATGAAATCGAGCCATTGTTTTTTGGGATCTTTAAACGATATATAACTCGATATATAACCATTTTGATATGCATTTTTATCATCTTTTGCTGGCCATGGAACTTGTGTAATTATTACAGAAATTCCCCATTTAGGTATCAATTGTTCGTTTTGAATATCAATTGAAGATTCAGAATAAATTGTATCACCTACTTTGGTATTTGTTGTTTTTACTAACATCCACCTTGTTTTTGTTATATTATATGCAGAACTATTAAACGTAGTACTATCAGGTAAAAATTTTAACAAGAAATCGTTTGGTTCTACATTTAAAGGGTCAACTACTTTTACAGTAATAGGACCGAAATTATTTTCAAATTCTATTGATGGTACTTTTTCTAAACCAGCATTCAAAATTGCATCAACAGAAGCTTGAGTTAATCTCAATTCATTATTTCCGTTTCCGAATCCATCAATTTGAGTAATTTTAGGTCCGTAACCATAAGCAGAATTTAAAATGGTTCCACTATTAGCAGGAGCAGGTTTATGTGGCATAGCCGAATATACTTTTATAGATCCACCACCATACCCCATACGACTTGCTAAATAAGGAAGTTTTTGTCCATCGAGTGCATTGGGGTTCTGTGGGTCGTATTTTTTATAATTATTGTAAGCATAAGCTATTGCAACATAATAATACGTTTTATGATTAACAAGGCGACGATCTCCTGTTGCAAAAGCATCATCAGTAATTCTAAAAGTATTAAATATTCCTTTATCAGCTCCGTCAACTTTTACTTTTGGAACAGCATAACCAATTTGATTGTCGTATTCGAAATTTACTATACGCGCTACGCTATCTTTTATATCGCACTGAAACACTAAACGAGCTTTATTATCGTTACCTATATCGTTTACTGAACATGATTGATCTTTAAGTTGAAATACTTGATATCCTTGGAAACGATATTTTAAGTCGCAATTGGGTAAATCATTTGGACATACAATAAATGGATCAACCTCTTCGTAATCATTTGGTTTATTTCTATAATTATTAGAACCTTTATAATTAAAAATGTGGAAAATTAGTTCTTGATCTAATTCAATAATTTTTAATTCTGGTGCATGTGGACCGTCAACTAATTTAAAACACACTTCAAATAATCGTTGTGCTTTATCGTCTGCTCTTTTAACTTCCAAAACAGAACCCCATGCGCCACCTACAGTTGCCCTTGCCCAAACCATTCCAACAGTAATATCATTTGTTGCACCTGGCAATAGCGTAAAAGGTCCAGCTGATTGAACAAATCTTCTGTCGTAGGGTTGGTTGTTTACGTTTTTCTCATTCCAAGGTTGCCCTCCTTGCTGAATGCCTCCTGTACCCCACCAGCATTCGTCACTTATATCAGGAAACATAAAATCTGCAGGAGTACTTCCTCCATAGCCGTTAGCACCATAAGTCATTCTTGTCCCGTCTTTCCAATAGCCTCTTAAATAACGATAATATTCAACAGCCGTTTTTGGGTCGCATTGTGCACATCCACCATTATTAAAATAAATAAACCTTCTCATACCCCAACGTTCGTCGTCAACAATTCCGTCTTCAAAGTTCAATCCGTTAATACTTCCTTCTGCAATAGGTGCCTTTGAACAATCTAATATTCTTTTACCAGTAACAGGGTCTGTTACCCAATTTGAAAGATTGTCTTTACCATCAGGATCTTGATAAGGTCCTTCGAAAAAATCAACACCTATTGCAGGAGGTTGTTTTCCATATGTTATACCATTTCCATCGCCATCTTCTTCGTCTCCATTATAAAGGTAACCTAACCCTCTATTAACATCAGTTCCAACATAATCATCCCAAGGGTCTCCTAAGTCGGCATCGGTCCAAACTCCGAAATAACATTCTTGCAAAGTATATGTTGAACGATTGATAAGAGCATAATTCCCAAATGTCATGTTATTTAGCTCATCGTTTGTTGCAAAAGCAAAATATTGTGCCTGAATTTCCATTCCAATAGATGCGCCGTCAGTTTCTGTATGAATGTTTCCTCTGTCGTTATATACCCACCATAATGTTTTATCGCCATATAATCTAGGACGACGTTTATCAGGTGTTGTTCCGCAAGGAACTATTTTATCTAGGTCGTAAAAAGGATAATCGCCATCTTCTGGGTTGTAGTAACCGTCTTGGTTTTCGTCCCAGAAAGGGGCTAAATAATAATGATAATCTGGCTCTGCATTTATTGCTGGCCAATTTTTTATATTATCGGGTATTGAATAATTTGCAAAAACTGTTGTTAGTAATTCCTGATTATTACTTTGAACAGCTCTAAACCAACTGCGAAAAGTTTCTACTTCAAATTTAGAGATAGGAAAATGTTTATCATATTTTACACACATGTCGGGTGTTGTATTTCCTCTGTCAGGACCATAAGCTTTTAATGGACCGGTATAATAATCTTGTCCATTACGATATCTTGCGCCACATACACGAAGTTGGTTATTGACGTCTGTTCCGCCTATCCATATTGCACCTGCAAATAAAGAATGCTTTCCACTTCCTTTAGGTATTTCATAAAAGGGATTTGATTGCAAATCCCACCACATATCGCCACCTGTATATACTATACAACGAACGTTATTGTAATCGAATATTGTTGCTGCGGAAGGGGTAACACAGCCAGAAAATGAAGCTTTTTCTCGTGATTTTACTTCACCTTTTTTCTCTACAATGTTCTTATATGCCACTACTGGCAAATTAAGCATTATACTTAAAACAACAAATAATGAAATTTTAATGAAAGTTTTCATATTTAAATTCATTTTTTACATTTTTAAAAATTAAACATTACACCTAAACGAACAGTTCTTGCAAAAGAATAATTATAAGGATAATGAATGTACATAGTGTAGTAATTTCTGTATGCTGTAGGATCGTTTTGAGAATTAATAAATACTTGATTTTTTGCATTAGTTAAATATCCGTTATCGTCTGGGTTCCCAGTTGTTTCATATACATTCAGTATTGCTTTGTTGTTCAATAAATTATTAACCTCTAAATATATGTTAAGTCCTGCACTTTTATTTTTTTCTTTTCCGTATTTTATTTCTATATCGCGGTCGAAACGTGCATTAATTGTAATGCGTGCAGGTTTACGTGCTCCATTAATAGAACCTACTAAATAATTAGTATTTATATCGCGTTTGCTATAAGGACTTCCTGTTCCATAATTTATAGTAAAGTTAGCTCCTGTATTCTGGAAAATATCTTTTCCGAACCATTTAGGACCGTTATAAGCAGGCCCACTAGCAAAACGATAGTCTAAATTACCAACAATGGCGTGGCGTTGGTCGAAATCTAAAGGTATAGTTGTACGAAGATTTGGTTGTCCGGTTTGAATAAGTGCCTTACTTGTTTCAGCATTTGAACCAGTACCATTAGCAAATTGTAATGTATAATTTATTCTTAAAGTAACATTTCCTGTTCTTCTTAAGTCATAGCCTATTGTCATTCCTTTAACTGTTCCGAAGTCAATGTTAGTATAAGTCATGTATTTTACAGGATAAGCCCCATATATATACTGTATTTGTATCATATCGCGCATTTCGCGGTAAAATGCTGAAATTTTTAAAGCTGATGTATTTGAAAGTTTTTGTTGAAAACCAAGTTCGTAGTCAATTGTTTTTTCAGTTTTAAGTGCAGGGTTGTTAATAGCATCATTTGCTTGATTTATTATATATAAGTATTCAATAGGGTTCATTCTTACGTAACCGCTTGGTCGTTTAGTTAAAATATCGTAATGAGCAAAAAACAAAGCAACATCGGAAATTGGGAAAGAGAAAGCAACACGTGGCATAACATTTATTTGAGGTTCATAGTCTTTGAATGCTTTTACGTTTATTCCTCCTTGTGGGTCAACTAATATTGGTGCCATTCCGCTTGATGCTGCTATTAAAGCCGGGTCGTTTATTTGAGTTCCGTAAGCATTATACCATTTTACATCTTCTAAATCGGTTCCTACGCGATAACCGAGAATTTTGCTAGGATTTTTCACATCATCGGCATAAACTACAGCATTTGAAGGTAAATTACCAGGATGAACTCCTCCGTTTTGAACATTAAGTGAGCCAGGAACTTCGCTTAATTTTTTTGTTTCGTATAATGAAAATGGATCTTTCAATACCATTTGATTTGCATCGAAACGATCTATACGAACACCTATATTAAATATTAAATCTTGAAAAGCAAACTTATCTTGTATATATGCTGCCCAGTATATAGGCTGAAAAGGAGCTATCTCTCTGGTATATCTCCCGTTTTCATCTTTTTTAGTAAAGAAATCATTTAAAGTTGGTTTCCCAGATAATTTTTTTCCGTGCGCGTTAAATCCATAGTATGTAACAAGGTTCCTTCCGTTATTAAGTAATTCATCGGGACTAAAGAAATCTATTTTAAAAATAGAAGGATCGTATGAGTCAAAATCTATCCATTCTCTACTATTAACAGGTATTCCTAGTGCCTGACGTAATTTATAATCGAATTGGTATTGTGTTGAAGCACTATATAAACGATCGTACCATACAGTATCTTGAAAAACTCCATATTGATCATAAACGAAATGAGGGTTTGCTTTATCTAATTCTAATATGTGTGCGTTAGTATAAGCTCTTCCAAATGTCCACAAGCTCATGGGATTTACTCCAAAGTATCTATCGTTGCGTTGTTCAAATTCAAATCCGAGTGATATTTCGTGATCTTTTATGTCGGCTGACCCGCTAGCAGATAGACGATATTGGAATTGATCTAACTTTGAGTAACCATTATATGGCGTTCCGGGTGAGTTAAACAATTGATATATTTGCCTTGGAGCCTGACCATTTAATAAACCTCCACCAGCTTCAACAAGTACTGAATTTGAATACATAAAACTGTTTGGATCGTAAAGAGAATAATAATATGAAGTATAAGCAGCAAGGTCTGGATTAATTTCGGAAGGAGTGAAAGAATAACGAACATCACGGAAACCATCATGAACAAAAGCACCATTGGGCAAAGCGGGTAATGTATCTGTCCATGAATAAGAACGAACTTTTTTGGTTTCAAATTTCCCGACATAACCATATTTAAATAAATCGTCTTTATGTCGTGGGTCCTGAACTATCTGATTGAACCAGCTATAATCTAGTTGAATTTGATAATAAGCATTTTTGATTAAAGCTGTTGCGTTTTCTTTTTCATCGGCACTTTGGAATTTTTGAGTTAAACGCAAGAAACTTCTAAAAGTGTTAGCAGTAGCTTCTCCATTATTATTACTATTAAATAATGTATTTGCATAGTTAAATAATCTATTTTTTTGAAAATCGTATGTTACTCCTGCTGTTAAATTAACATTTTTAGACAATTTATAATCTACTTTACCTTGTACCATCATTTGCTTCGATTCAACATTTTCTCTTGCTTTTATTTTTTCAAAATTTTCTTTTCTTAAATATTCAGCATTTAGTAATGTACCAAAACCAGATTCATTAGTTCTATATGGATTTTCAAGAATTTGTTTAACAACAACATCTTTTGCTTTCCAAAAACCAATTACAGAGGGAGCTTTATCTTTTGCGAAATTATAAGATGTTGTTAAGAAGTATCCGGCTTTTACTTGCTTTTTTATTTTTGTAGAATCGTAAGGGTCAATTGTTTTCTTTGAAAATAAAGGTCCTGTAATCATACCTTCGGCAAGGTAATAACCATAAGGGTCTAAAAATTTTGATGTAGATAATTCAATAGCCCCGTGTGTTTCTCTCGATGGTTCTTTTGTTGTAACACTAATAATCCCACCTGTAACGTCGCCATATTTTGCGGGAATACCACCCATTATAACATCAACCTGGGCAGTTGCAGATTTAGGCAATGCTGTTGTTCCTCTAACTTTTACACCATCTATAATATACACAGTAGCTTCTGCACGTGCTCCACGAATACTACCAACTTCTCCTCGTTCGCTATAAACACCTCCTATTGTTGTTGCGACAGCTTCAGCAGAACGACCTGGCATTTTGGCTATTTCTTTATCTGTAACACTTCCTCCCGATTGTGTTTGGTCTTTTGCAATAAGAGGAACTTTATATTCTTTTACTTCTACTTCTTGTAATTGTTGAATAGCAGGACTTATCCTAAAATCTTGGAAAGTAATTTTTCCTGCCATAATTTTTACGCCTTTATATTGTAAAGGATGGTACCCAACATAAGAGGCTTTAACATCGTAAGTTCCTGCAGGAATTGGTTTAATAACATACTTTCCATCAAAATCTGTCATTCCTCCTGTAATAATTTGCCCATTTAGCTCAATAGCAACGTTGGCAAATGCAATGGCTTCTCCAGTTGTTGCATCTATAACTTTACCTTGCAAAGTTCCTGATTGAGCAAAAATAACTGCTGACAATAGCAGCGCTACAAAAAATAAAAATAACCTTCGAAACATAGTATTCTGATTATTACTAATTTAACTTAAATTTAACCAAAATTTAACAGCTTTTAACAAACGTGTAAATATATACATTTTTTAAATACAAAACAAGTTTATAAAAAAAGTGAAAATAAATAAGGACTGTTGAAACAACAGCCCTTACTTATTTCTACGCTATTAACTTATTATTCTATCATTACTTTATGTGTTGTTCGGTACGAACCATTGTCAACGTCTATCATATAAATTCCTTGTGGCATTCCTTCTAAACTGATTACTTTATGCTTGTAAACATCAGATGCTTCCCAAACAATTTGCCCTAACATGTTATAAACACGAACAGTATAATTTTGTTCATCCCCAAGCACTAAATTAAAAATTCCGTTTGAAGGGTTAGGATAAACTTTTTGCAATAAAGAACTTAATGGGATGGTTTCGCCATTTGATGCTATAAAACTTAAATTATCAACAAAAAGAGTTGAGTTCTCTTTTGGTGCATATCCTGCTGAAGAAGCAATAATTATATTAAAGGTATCGGGAATTTGATTTGGTATATCGTATTGAATAGGTTGATTGAATGGAGTATAATTTGCAACAGTTTGATTGGTTGCAACCCCACTCATACCAAGAGTATCTCTTGTTGTTCCATTCCAGCGAGTTAAAATAACTGCAATTACCATTGTATCACCGTTCACACTGGTGTACTTAAATGCTCCGTTAAATGCAATAGGCTTAATTCCACCTGTAGGCACTCCACCGGTAATTCCAGTAGTCATATTAAAATTACCACATGTTGCAATACCTGGCATCAAGCCTAATAATGGGATGTTAATAGTTTTTAATTTCATGGCATAATTACCAGTATATTTATCGGTAGTACGTGTTACTGGAGCATAAGTAACAAAACCTAAATTTAAATTTGAAGTTTGCCAGGATTGTGGTGTAATAGTATCTGTCCAATTTTCGAAACCTCCATTAGGTATCGCTGGTTGTGCATAATTTAAATTAATCGTTAAAACGATTACTGAAACAAATAATAACATTTTTTTCATAGGCATAAATTTTATTGGTTAATTTGCAACAAATATAAATATTCTAAAAATCATTTCCAAAAAAAAATAAATTTTTTACAAAAAAATTCAAATATTTTACATTCAACTAATTTATTGAACTGTATATTCTAAAAGAAGTATATTGATGAAAATAATTATTTACTAGCACATTATTTAACGATTATGTGAAAATCTGTTCTTAAAGTCATTTTTTCAATAAGTTTTTTTCTGAAAGACTTAATAAAATCTTACAATACGATACCTTAGCAAGGCAATTAACAATGTTTTGTTACGCAATTGCGAGCGAACAACCCCATTGCGTCATTGCGAGCCTGATAACAATCAGGCGAAGCAATCCCCTCAGAACACTTAACACTAAAAGGAACGTGCAACGAGGAGATTGCTTCACGCCAACACACTTGCAAACCCTTCGGTTCGCAATGACGGGGAGAGAGGGACTCGCAATGACGGAAAGCTTCAGTTCTGGAGGCAGCGGACGGAGAAGCCGTTTAGCTTGGTGTGGCTGGGCCGGGCGCTCTGCCAATTGCCCGTGTTGAGGTAGCGGTACCAAGCGTGGGTAGCCGAGTTCTCCGTGGCAGACCAAAAGTAGGCGCGCGAACCGAGGTTGTTGAAGCCGCCGAGGTAGTCGCGCCAGCCCGCAGGCAGGGCCGTAAAACCACTCGCATTCGTACCATCCCACGAAGGACTATTACTCGCACTCGCCTTTAACTTAGCACCAGGTCCTATAGTAGAACTATTTGTACCTCGCCAACCTTCAGTATTTTGAAAAGTAATTAAGGGAGTAGTACCAGTAGGCGAAATGCTATTCTCTACACACCACTCATACCTACTCCACTCCAAATCCGTAGGTATATGATACCCCGCAGGACATATCCCCTGACGACCACTACTACCACAAGGATCACAAGTCATCCATGACTGCGTGCCAATAGCATTAGAGTTATATGTAGAAGATAATTGTACCGCCTCCGCCCACTGATACAAACCACCATACGTCGTACAATTAGCATC